>JAABUJ010000563.1_pt1 | contig 70483 bp, 76 predicted proteins | sample 5559131 | NCBI WGS metagenome assembly JAABUJ01 (sample SAMN10711875, study PRJNA513366) | rock metagenome | isolation source: Antarctica rocks | place: Antarctica: Victoria Land, Mt New Zealand nord | collected 2016-01-07 | reverse complement strand
CATGACACGGCAAAGAGTGGTTGCGATGTCCCGCTCGATTGGGCTTCCCACCCGGTGGTCGCTGTTCTCAGTGTGGAACTGGAGGACCGGCTTGTTGACTCTGCGCCGACCGCCGGCATGCTCATACTCAGGAGCGCCGCACCGGCCACAAGACCAGTCAGGGCAAAACGCGCTTGATGATGTGCCATGGAACCTCGCTTTCGCTTTCTCTCGACTTTGAAGCCGTCCCTTCCCCTAGTATTCACCGTTCAATCACCTCAGACTGTTTCGCTCAGCAGTCATGCATCCAGTCGACGTCCACCATGGGACTCAACGGAACACCGCCTGAGCGCGTTTTTCAACAGCCTGAACCGTTGCATGGCCCAACTGCTGCACCAAACCAGCCCTGGACCGGACGGTCGTCGGCCCCACCGTTGGCTGCATGAGTGGACAGTTCTGAAGCTTCGTGTGCAACTGATTGATCACCCAACCGCAGTGCAGCGTCCACACAAGTTGACTTTAAGCGCAGTCATGGCGTAAGGGCCGTGGGTTCTTCCCGAGCCGCCCAACGGTGTCTCCGATGGGTACAGGTGTCCTTCGCAACCACCGCAGGCGGGCCGGGCGGAGCCACGGCCCCTACCGGAGCGATGACCACCACTTGATACATGGTCGCCCTGGGCCTGTGCCATGCCGCGTCGTCGTGTGGACGACTCCTGCCTGTGCCGAACACGTCAGTTCTCGCAAACTGTCCCCTCATGAAGGCAGCAGGTGCAGGCGCCTTGCGTACCCTTCTTCCTGCCGGCACAGCTATCCCTATAATGGCCGCAGAATGGGGATGGAGGATGGTATGCTGGCTGAACTGGACGTGATGGTTTTCATCAAGTCGCACGACGACCTGGATCGCACCGCCGAGCGCGTCTTTGGCGCACTCAAGTCCGAGTATCAGAGCGTGACGGCGGAGGACTCGGGCGATACCTACTACCAGGCCAACGGCCTCGGCTTTCGCGCTGCCCTGTACCCGAACACCGGGGATTCGCTCGATCCCGAGTTCGAGGACTTTGGCTACGGGCTGGAAATCGCCTCGCAGTTCTGGTGTGTGGAGCTGGACAATGTGGAGCTGGAGGGGCCGCTAAGCGAGTACTATGCCCGCCAGATCGCGTTCGAGCTTGATCTTGAAACCGGAATCGAGATGTTGATGGAGACCAGCGAGGAGTCGGAGGTGTTCGAGATTCGGGTGTTCCGCCGCAACCCACAATACCGCCTGGATCAGGCGCCGACCACCCCGAAAGTCTTCGTCATAGAAAGCCGGCAGGTGGAAGAGCCATTTGACGAAGATTGGGAAGAGGGAGACCTGGACCAGACGCCGCCGGAAGGTCCGCTCGAGCCGTAAATGATTCCCTACTCCGACCCCAGCGAGCCGAATCGCATCTTCCCCTACGTCAATATCGCCCTGATTGTCGTCAACTTCCTGGTATTTTTTTACGAGCTGTCCCTGGCGACTGGTGGTCAATCGTCGCTCAATACCTTTTACTACCAGCACTCCTTGATACCCTGCGAGTACACCAGCCAGTGCGTGGCTCCCTCCGGCACTCCGCATCCCTACTGGCTCGGCCTGTTCTCTTCGATGTTCATGCACGTGGGGTGGCTACACATTCTGGGCAACATGGTGTTCCTCTGGGTGTTTGGCGACAACATCGAAAATTCGATGGGGCACCTGCGCTACCTGGTCTTCTATCTGCTGTGCGGATTGGGGGCCAACGCGCTGGAAATTGCCACCGCGGCCGGCTCGACCACGCCAGGACTGGGCGCCAGTGGCGCCATCGCGGGAGTGTTGGGCGCCTACCTCCTGCTGTATCCCCGCAGCCGGGTTGGAACCCTGATCGCGATTACCTTTATCTTCATCCCGGTACACCTGCCGGCCTGGGTGCTGATCGGCTTCTGGTTCGTGCTGCAACTGTTCGACGGCATCGTATCGCTCAGCAATCAGGCACAGCAGGGAGGCGTCGCCTACTTTGCCCATGTGGGCGGGTTCATCACCGGCATGATACTGATCTGGGTCTTTCGCCATCCAGAGCGTGTGGGCCGCATGCAGGAGTACCATGCCCGGCCTTCCGGGAGTTGACCCGCTGACTCATCGTCGACACTGCTCTTGCGGGTCTCGATCGCTGCTGGTCGCCGGTTCGGGGCGCCGGTGACGCCGTCCGGACGCGCCACAACCGCGCCGCGCGCCGCCCGCACTCTGCTGGAAGGGTTCGTGGTTCGTACCGAATCCGGTCATCATCGCGTACTGGTGGACGGGCGCGTGATCGACTGCCGTGCGCCCAAGCGCCTGCTCCGCGCCGAACGCGGGGAGCGCACGGCGACCACCGCGGTGGTTATCGGAGATCGGGTCCGACTCCACGAGCTGGACGATGGCAGAGGGGTTATTGAGGAACTGCTGCCTCGGGACAATGAGCTGGTGCGCGGCTCGGCTGGAGGTGGTCGGTTTCTCGACGTAATCGCCGCCAATCTCGATCTCCTGGTCGCAGTGCACTCCATACAGGAGCCGGAATTCAACGCGGCCCGACTGGATCGCTTTGTCCTGATCGCCGAGGCCGCCGAGATTCCGGCCCTGGTCTGTCTGAACAAGGTGGACCTGGCATCCGCCGGCCAGGCGGAGGCGGCAGCCGCGCCGTATAGAGCGGCGGGCTATCCGGTGATCTGTACCTCGGCCACGGCCGAACAGGGAATCACCGATCTACGCGAGGCTTTGAATGGCAAGGTAAGCGCGCTCGTCGGACCCTCCGGCGTGGGCAAGTCCACGCTCCTCAATCGCGTGCAGCCCGGCCTGCGATTGCGCACCGGCGAGATCAGCGAGGCCACCGGCAAGGGACGGCACACCACGACCACCGCCGAGTTGCTGGCACTGGACGCCGGTGGATGGGTGGCTGACACGCCCGGGCTGCGCGAGCTTGCGATCCGGGAGGTTGAGCTGGAAGATCTGGGATGGCTCTTCCCAGAGTTCCGGCCGCTGCTACCTGCCTGTCGCTTTACGGACTGCTCCCATCGCGACGATGTCGGGTGCGCGATTCGCGCCGCCGTCGAGACCGGTGCGATCAGTGCGGAGCGGTATGAGAGCTATCAGCACGTCTACGCCCAGATCGAGGAACGAAACCGCTATTAGCCCTGGGACCGAGACATCCGTATCCGATCCCAAAGTGCGCGCGGCAGGCGCTCCAGGTGCAGCAGACGCGCCAGCACCATCACAGCCACGAAGGCCGCGATATACACGAGTCCGAAGCCCACAATCGCGGTCATGCTCCCGTGGGCGAAGTGGAGCACGACGCCGAGAAACACATACCCCAGAACGACGGCGCCGACCGATTGCAGTTGCCCGCCCTGCCGTCGCCGCTGCACGTCGCGCATATTCACGCTGTCGCCCCTATCCCGGCTGTAATGCCCGGTACATCAGCTGCTACTCACTGCCCCACTGTACCACCCGCGAGGTTCATGAATGGATAGTTTGATGGGGATGGGTCCGTCCAGGTTCGCTGTCCGGCCGCGATCCACCGTCCATCCACCGTAGTATGGACCTTCAGGTCGTCAAGGGAAGGACCGCGCGGCAGCGCCGGTCCTGGGCCGTCCCACCATGCTCCTCGTCGACCGAGCTGTTGGGCTGGGGTGCTCGAGCCACCCACGAGTGTGCTTCCCTGCTCCGCTCAATGGTAGGAGACCGGACCTGTCTGCATGCGACCTCGGAGTTGCGCCGGGGAGGAGCGTGTCAGGCGGACGCTGGGCCTGAGGCGGCGAGAATCGGGAACACGGTACTGCGGTGGGACGGGCCGGCGCCGGCGCTTGCGCGCGGCGCCTCCACCAGACGATCTGAAGATCGATGCTACGCATCCTGGCGGGGCCTGTGCAGGGTGAAACTGTCCATTCATGAACCCGGCGAGGGGGAGGGGGGCCCACTCCGTTCCCACTTTCAGCCTTCGGCAGCGTCCCCGGGAATCACCTGCTCGTCGAGCACACGTACCAGCCAGGCTTCATCGTGTATTGCCGTCCCGAGTTTCTGGGCGCGGGCCAGCTTGGAACCCGGGTCTTCGCCCACGATCAAGTAGCTGACCGCCTTGCTCATGCCTGGGGCAATTTTCGCGCCCAGCGCTCGGAGCCGCTCTTCGGCGTTCCCGCGCGACAGCGAATCAAGCCGGCCCGTGATCAAAAAAGTGGCGCCGGCCAGCGGTCCTTGTGGAGTGTTAGCGGCTTGGACGCGCCAGGTGAGGCCCGCTTCCTTCAACCGTCCAAGGATATCCCGGTTCACGTCCTGACTCATCCACTCCACGACACTCTCCGCGATTCTGCGGCCCACGCCCTCGACCTCTTCGATCTGTTCGACACTGGCGGAGGCCAGGGCGTCCAGATCCGCAAAGACATCGACTAGCCGCTCGGCCGTTTGGTCACCCACGAACCGGATCCCCAGGGCAAAGATGACGCGGTCCAACGCTCTGCGCTTGCTTCGCTCGATTGAGCGCAGGATGTTCGCCGCGCTCTTCACCTGGAAACCGGGCAAGGTCAGCAGCTGTTCGGTGGACAGCACATAGAGATCGGCGGGATCGCGGATTAGCGCCTCATCCAGCAGCAGCTTGACCAGACGCTCTCCCAGGCCACGGATATCCATGGCCGGCTCGGAGACGAAGTGTTCGAGCCAGCGAAACCGCTGGGCCGGACAGGCGGCATTGGGGCAGCGGGTCATGGCTTCTCCCTCCGGCCGCACCACCGGCGTACCACAGGAGGGGCAGGTTTTGGGCAGGTAATACACCTGTTCCGAACCGTCGCGCTCTTCGATGATGGGCTTGACTACCTGAGGAATAACGTCGCCGGCTCGATGCACAATGACGCGATCGCCGATGCGAATGTCTTTGCGCTGTATATCGAGTTCGTTGTGCAGCGTGGCCAGGCCGACCCGAACCCCTCCCACCATGACCGGCTCCAGCACGGCGTAGGGATTAATCGCCCCGGTGCGGCCCACGTTCACCTGAATGTCGTTGAGTCGCGTGGTCGCCTGCCGGGGGGAGAACTTATAGGCGATAGCCCATCGCGGCTCTCGTCCCACCGCGCCTAACTCCTCCTGCAGGGCCACCGCGTTGATCTTGATCACCACCCCGTCGATTTCATAGGGGAGGCGATCTCGTTCGGCCGCCATGCGGTCGCAGAAGGCATGAACATCCGCAAGATCCTCGACATGCTCGACCAGCGGGTTCACCGGAAAGCCCCACTGGCCTAGCTGATCGAGTGCTTGCCACTGGCTCTCGAACTGGAAACCCTCTGCATAGCCAATGGCGTACGACCAGAGACGAAGCGGACGCCGGCGTGTCACCTCCGGATCGAGTTGGCGCAGCGAGCCGGCAGCGGAGTTGCGCGGGTTGGCAAAGAGCGACGCGTTTTCCTCGGCACGTCGCTGGTTGAGTTGCTCGAATTCCTCGCTGCGCATGTAAATCTCGCCCCGCACCTCAACTCGATCCGGGATGGCGGCGCCGGCCAACTGTTCCGGTATCTCGGCTACCGTCCGCAGGTTGACCGTCACGTCCTCTCCCTCGGTACCATTGCCGCGCGTGGCGCCGACGCGGAAGAGGCCGCGGTCGTAGGTCAGCGCAATGGCCAGGCCGTCGATTTTGGGTTCAACCACGAAGTCGATGGCAGCTCGGGGCACCAGGTTGCGAACCCGCTGAAACCAGGCATCGAGTTGCTCGTGGGTAAATGCGTTGGCCAGGCTAAGCATCGGTCTTGGGTGACGTCGCGGCTTGAACCCCTGTGCCACCTCACCACCCACGCGCTGCGTCGGCGAGTCCGGCGAGCGCAGTTCGGGATAGCGGTCTTCAAGCGCCCGAAGCTCGCCCATCAATGCGTCGTACTGGGCGTCGGTAACCGTCGGCGCATCCAACACGTGGTAGCGGTAGTTGTGTTGCTCGATCTCGTGGCGGAGACTGTCAATCTGGGCGGCGGGATCGCCGCGTTCCGGCGTATGAGCGGCTACTGCCATAGAACTCCCCTGTTTTCTGCGATGTCGAATCGGGAGGTGGGGGCGTTGTCGGCGTTATACGGTACTATCGCTACGTCAAGTAAGATAGGTTCCCAGAAGCGGCACAATGGAGCGCGGCTCGAAACCGAACATCCGTTTGACGATGCCGGGAGACGCCACCACCCCCTGTTGGAACTGGGCCAGCCGCGGTGGCAGAAAGAGCGAACGACCGGCCGGCAGCAGGAATGTGATCGAGGGGACCAGACGGAGGGGAATCAATACTTTGGGCTTGTTCACTCCCAACTGCCCGGCTATCAGATCCACCAGATGGCGGAAGGTCAGGAAGCTGGGGCCGCCCACCGAGATCATCTGCTGATTGAGGTTGTCGTCGGTGAGAGAGACCAGGATACAGCGAGCAAGGTCTTCCACATCAACCGGCTGACAGCGCACGCGCCCTTTTCCCGGCACGGGAATCAGGGGCGAAGACCTGATCAGATCGGCCAGCGGCTGGGTGATCCCGTCGCCAGGGCCCAGCACCATCGACGAGCGCAGAATCACCCAGGGCAAGCCGGAGCTTCGGACCGCCGTCTCCGCCTCCCACTTCGCGTGGTAGTACGGCGACTCGGCGGCAGCATCGGCGCCTAAACAACTGAGATACACCAGCCGCCTGACGCCCGCTTCACGACAGGCGTCGAGCACGATGCGGGCGCCTTCAGTGACGCACGTGGTCGTGCCCGGATCCGAAGATAGACCAGGGGCCAGATGCACTACGTATTCGCAGCCGGCGACAAGGGCGCCGACCGTCTCGACATCACACACGTCACCTGCGGTCGAAGACGCTCCAGGCTGCGCATTCCCGGATCGCGACAGACCACGCACTTCGTGGCCCTCTTTGGCCAGAAGCCTCACCGTCGCGGTCCCCACAAAACCGGTGGCGCCAATTACTGCAACCCGTGCCACGGCGTATCTCCTGCTACTGGCATATCGTCGACGGCGCCTCTTGCTCTGGGGAGCAGTACCTTAACCTGGACGCCACTCCCTCCAGCGTACCAAGTCGCGACACCCACACTGCCCCCAGGCCATGATGACCTTCGTCGCCACTCACGTTCCACCAACGATCAACCCACGCTAGAACGGTACCTGCGCCAGTACTGTATATCGCGCCCCTCCGCGGTCCAAGTCGCTGCGCATCAAGGTCAGGTGCGAGACCCGGAAAACAGCCCCAATTTCGTTGCTCCCAGGCAGGTCGATGACCGTCTCGTCAACGCCGCGAGCCTCTTCGCTCGATACGCCGTCACGCAGCCGAGCTAGCGTCAGATGTGGCGCGAAGGGACGTGTCTCGGCAGGAAAGCCGGCCAGGATCAGGCGGTCTTCAAGCCGCCTGAACATGCGCTGTAGCGCGTCGTACCCATCATCGGCGGCGAGACCCACCCACACCACGCGGGGGGTCCGGCCCCTGCCTGGAAAGGTGCCAAGATGCGACAGCGTCAGAGTAAAGGGGGAAAGGTCCCGAGCACTGTCGCGGATCGTCTGCTCAACCGTCCCAAGCTGGAGGACGGGAACATTCCCGAGGAAGCGCAGGGTGAGGTGCATGAGGCTCGGGTCGACCAGTTTCACCACCCTGCCGTGCCGGCGGAAGGCCGCTTGCAGACCGGCAAGGTATGCTCGAACCTCTGCAGGAATCTCCACCGCCACAAAGACGCGCACCGTTCCAGAGGGTGGTGACTTTGACGAATTGGTGGCCATGCACTACGATACGCTACCCTTATTTGATTTGTATTTCACCGCAGCAGTAAGGATAGCGTATACAAATGACGACCTTGAAACAGATCGGCCCAATCGTAGTCGCTGGGTTTGTGGCATTCGGACTTGCCGTCTGGTTCAGCATCGTGGTCTGGACGTTCATGGACATTCGGTCCAGATCGCGGGACAAGTTTGTGTGGGCATTTGCCACGCTGCTGGTTTTGCTCTTCAATGTCTTCGGCCTGGTGGTGTACCTCATCCTTCGGCCGCACGAGACGCTCATGCAAGCATACGAGCGCTCGCTGGAGGAAGAGGCGCTGCTGCAGGAAATCGAAGAACGCCCGATCTGTCCCAACTGCCGGCACCGCGTGCAAGCAGACTACCGCGTCTGCCCGAACTGCTTGCAGCAACTCAAGGACATTTGCCGTCACTGTGATCGCATGCTCGAGCTCGACTGGACGGTCTGCCCGTATTGCACCACGGAGCGGAAGGTGCCGCTGGGACTGGATGGCAAGACGGCTGAGCTGGAGAAAGTACCGCTGTCCCTACACGTGAAGGAACCGGCGGCGGAACAGCCCAGCGGCACGCGCTAGGAGTGTCGTACCACCTGCCGGTCAAAGAGTGGCCGGCCAGCGAGCAGCCGCGTGAAAAGCTGGCTCAGCTTGGTCCCGAACACCTGTCCGACGCCGAGCTACTGGCCATCCTGCTACGGGTGGGAGTGGTCGGGCAGGACGTGCTCAGCCTCTCGCAGCATCTGCTGCGCACCTGCGGCGGAGTTCTTGGGCTCTCCCGTACGCCGCTGTCGGCGCTGGCGGAAGTGCGAGGCATCGGACCAGCCAAAGGCGTGACAATCGTCGCCGCGCTGGAACTGGGCCGGCGGCTCCTGCTGGTGGAGGCCACGGCACGACTGCAGATTCGCTCGCCGCAGGACGTCGCCAGCATCTTACAATTGGAGATGGGATTGCTGGAACAGGAGCACCTGCGGGTGGTGCTGCTCAACACCAAGAACCACGTGCTTGGTATCCGCGACGTCTACAAGGGGAGCCTGAACACCTCTCTGATCCGCGTGGGCGAAGTGTTTCGTGACGCCGTCAAAGAAAATTGCGCCGCCATCGTGGTGGCGCACAACCACCCCAGCGGCGACCCCACTCCCTCGCCCGAAGACATTCGGGTAACACGTGAATTGGTAGCAGCGGGAAAATTACTGGATATCGAGGTGCTCGATCACCTGGTGATCGGCCGCAACAAGCACGTCTCACTCCGCCAAAAGAAGCTCGGCTTCGAATGAAATCCTCTGCCTTTCCCTCTCCTCAGGCGCTGGAACGTCCGCTGCGCACCATCCACGCGGCCGAGGTTTTTCACAACCACGCTCGCGCCATCGCGCAGACGTGTGCGGAAGCAACCGCAACGGAAACGGGAGTCGCGGTAGTCACTCCAGATTTTACCTTCGATGGACTGTGGGTCTTTCCGTCAGGGGACCTTGCACGACGCGTTCCTGAAGTCGAGTATGCAGAGGGTTGGACCCTGCTGTTTTCAGCGGGAGCAAACGTGGCGGAGGTCCAGGAACGGTCCGTACGTCTGGCCCGTTGCTCATTCAGGCGTTGGGAAGCGCTCCGGCGTTGGACCGGTAAGCACGAATAACCTGGCAGTGAGCGCACGGATGGATGGGAGGTCACCTGGACCGATGAAACGGCGCGACGAGATCGAAGGCGAGTGGATTCGCTCGCTCGAAGCAAGGGGCGAACTGCGTCACCTGCACGGCCGACCGCTTGATCTGCAGGGCGACGTGGAATATCTGGCGAACAAGACCCTGAAAGCACAGGGCTTTTCCCACCCGCTGCTGGAACGAGCCAGAGAGCTTGATAGGCCGCGACAAGAAGCCGAGATGGTGCTGGAGCGTCTGCGCCGCAGGCGCAACTGGCTGGCGGATGCGAGATCCCGCAGCACGGCCCAGCAGGTGTTCGCCTTCAACGAACAACGGCGGGCCGCGCTCGATCAGTATCGTCAGAAGCTCGAGGCGCTCAATCGCGCCATTCGCGACTACAACCTGGCGGCGCCCAGCGCACTTCAACAGCGACCGATGGTGCTCGAGCGTGCCATGAATCAGGCGGCGGCGGAGATTCCTCCGCTCGAATTGCCGGAGCCGCCTGCTCCATGTTCTCCCTGGTTTGGGAAGCGTCTCTTTCACCGCGGTCGTCGAGCTGAGTAAATCGGGTCGCCTGGACCGCTGTCACTTCTTCCCGAACAACCTGCCAAACCACGAACGTTTCTCCTGCGTTGAGCCCTCGGTCGGCGCAATCTCCGCACTGGCGGCATTCGCTTGGTCCAGGGCCGCCTGACGTAGTTCATCGCGGAGGGCGTCCAGTCCAGCGGCGTCGGGTGGGGGCAAGTGCTCGACATGGCCGCTGCCCAGAGGGAAATCGCCCTCTCCCGCTGTTTGGCGCAACGACCACGACACCACGTACTTGGGCCAATCGCGCGAATAGGTAAGCAGTATAAAGCGCGCGTGCTCCAGTTCGACCTGCTCGGCCCCGCTGAAGTCGTTCATGGAATCGCCCCTCACGCCGCGGAGCCGGTCAGTTCTTCGAACCGATCGATATCCGCACTGACCAGAGCCAGGCTGGAATGCCAGAAATCGGGCGTCCGAATATCGATGCCAAAACGCTGTGCCAAAGTCGCGGCGTCGGCTAGCCCGGTGCAGGACAGCAGGTCATCGTATCCGGCCTGAAACGCTTCGGGGTCCTGCTGATACTGTGCGTACAGCCCAAGCCCGAAGAGCAAGCCGAACATATATGGGAAGTTGTAGAACGCACGCCCGGAACTGTAGTAGTGCCCCTTAACCGCCCACATGTAGGGATGCAACAGATTCTGGTCGAGGCCGTCTCCGTAGGTCTCGCGCTGCGCCTCGAGCATCAGCTGCTGGAACTCCTCAATCGAGAGCTCGCGGCGCCGGCGCTGTTCCAACACCGCGCTCTCGAACTTGAACCGGCTGGAGATATCGACCACAACCTGGCAGGAACCCTGAATTGACGCTTCCAGAATCGCGATCTGCTCCTGCCGGTCGGCACGGGCCAGAGCGGCGTCGCGGATGATGGTCTCGCAAAAGATACTGGCGGTCTCAGCCAGCGTCATGGGCGTCTGGCGTTGCAGGGAGGTGCGATCGATCAGATTGTAATTGTGATATGCGTGCCCCAGCTCGTGGGCCACGGTGCTCACTCCATCGTAGGAAGGAATGTAGTTGGTGAGAACGCGGGACTCACCCTTGCGCAGCGACATGCAGAAGGCGCCGCCTCGCTTGCCGTCGCGCGGCGCGACATCGATCCAGTTCTCGCCAAAGGCGCGGGCCGCAAACTCTCTGAGTCGGGGGGAGTAGGAGCCGAACTGCTCCAGCAAAAACTGTGTGCCCGCCTCGTAATCCCAGGCAGTCTGGGTTTCCCCCACCGGGGCGAAGAGGTCATACCAGGCAAGAGCCGGCAGGGCGAGAGCCTTCGCTTTTGCTCGCAGGTAGCGCCGAAAATCCGGGAAGGAGGCCGTGGCAGCCTCCATCATGGCATCGAGCGTCGGGCGGTCGATGTTGTTCTGAAACAGGGCGATGTCCACCACCTCACCCCAGTTCCGCCGGGCGGCCAGCGTATTGCTCTCGCCCTTTATGCTATTCAGCGCAGCGGCGAGCGGTACTGCCACGCTCTCCCACCCTTTGAGTTCTGCCTCGTAGGCCCGACGTCGTAGCTGGCGGTCCGGCTCGTGCGCCAGGTTGCGAATCACGCTCATGGGTAGGCTCTGCAGCTCGCCGGCAATCTCGATTGGGACGATGAGTTGCGACGTGACCGTACCGTGCAACTTGCCCCAGGCCGAGCCGCCAGTGACTTCCAACTCGGATGCGACCTCCTCGGCCAGAGGTGCCATAAGGTGCGTGGCATCGGTCTTCGTCTTGTGCAAGAGATAGGCATGGTTTCGCGCCACCGCGGACCGGGCTATGAGCCCCTCCACGTCCAGCGAACCGATCCACGCAGTTGAGCGCTTGTCGAGCTTGGAGAGGAGAACCGACTGCTGCTGGAGTTCGCTCATGCGAGCCTGGGCTACGTTATCGCGGGAATTGGTGGAGACAAAGGCGGCAATGTAGGCTCGCATGGTGGTGACGTGTTCGTATAGAACATTCAATTCCCCGATAACGGTCTCAAACACGCTGACCGTCTGGTCGGTGAGCAGTTGAGGGTCCTGCCGCTGAATATGGTTCTGATCAAAGAACTCCGCGAGTTCGGCGATTTCGGCCACCAGGGACTCGAACCCCTGCTCGAACTCGGCTGACTCCAGCCCAGGGTAAATCACCGTCATATCCCAGCGGGGAAGTTCTACTGCAACGCTCATCTGGTCTCGCTCTCCGTGCCGCTCAAGCGGACACCCTTTGCACTTCTCTCGAATCAGCGTCCCGACGGCACGCCACTTTGAGCATAGGAGATACGCCCAAATTTTGGGCAAAGCGGACGGCGCTGCGCCGCATTACAGGTCAAACTCGACCAGAAGGCCCATGTGGTCGGAGGGATACACTCCATTCACCATGGCCGCGCCAACGATCTCCGCGCTTCGAGGGGAGGTCGCCACATTACGGGCCAGCACATAGTCGATACGCCGCACTGGAGCGCCGCTCCCATAGGTGAAGCCCGGTTCATGTGGATGCAGCGTGGTCCAGCAATCCTGAAAGTCTCCCGCCGGTGGTGGTGCCCCCGCCTGCGTCTCTTCACCGGTCAGAAACCGGATTTCGGGCGTGTGTGGCTCCGCATTGAGATCGCCCATCAGAATAGCGGGCTCGCTGCCGGACTGGTCCTTCACAAACTCAAACACTTCTCGTGCATTCTGCCGGCGTGCCGGCGCGCTCATCGAAAAGTGGGTGTTAAACACGTGGACCGGGCCTCCGGCTCGCGGGAGAGTAAGGCCCAGGCACAGGCGCTGGTTCTCATCATCTCGCTCATGCCCGTTCCTCGTTAAGTGGCGGGTGGTGACGGCAGAGGGTGGCACCCGTGTCAAGAGCGATATACCTTCATCGACCCGAAAGATCGGGACGTACACCTGGCCGAGGGCCCAGGTCGGAATATACTGGGTGAGTTCGGCAATCTGCTCCGCCTGCCCCCGGCCCCGTTCATACCTGAAGTCGTGGCGTGTTTCTTGCAGCGCCACGACATCGGGAAGGTGTTGTTGAATTATTGAGGCAATAGCCCGGCGGCGCTCCGTCCAGAGCCCGGAATAGTTCCAAATGTTCAGTGTTAGGCATCTCACGACGGCCTCCAGCGAAAGGGGAAGAGAGTGAACTCAGACACATCCTCAGGTACCATATCCGAAGCCACCTTTCTCGTGACGGAGCTACGTTACACGCTGGGTCAACTTCATGTTCAGTTAGGCACGATGGACCGCGAGACGCGAGCAGTTATGATGTGCGGCGACCGAAGCGCGGAAACGATCCTGCAAGAGTTGATAAGCGCCGAAACGGACTTTCAGAACAAGTATGCCCGCTTGCTCCAGGTACAGCTGCCTGGCAGCGATGCCCCCGCGGTGTCCGTCCCGCTGCCGATGCGCGAAGATGATTCTGAGGAGGGCGCGGGGCAACCAGAATTTGAGCAGTTGCGGTCGCGAACCATTGCCATGCTGGACGAGGCAGGCGACGATTGGCCGGCGGGATTGGTCGAGTTGGTCAAGGAGCAGGTGAGAGGTGATCGCCAGCACACCACGGATCTCGCCGAGTGCCGGCGTCAATTCCTGGCCACGGACCAGCACCCAAACCTCAATGAGTCCTTGACTGCCGGCAACCAGTAAGCAGCCCGGGCTACTGGCTGGTAACGCTTGCGCCTTGCCGAGCCAGCCATTCGCGCACGATAGCGGCATCTCGCGTGGACGAGTGTGCCAACTCCCGGGCGGACCACCATCGCGCCTCCCCTTCCGCCGAGGAGACCAGAGAGCCGCCTATCACCGCCCCTTCATAGATGATTCGAACGATGCCCCGCTCGCCCGCCCACTCCGCTCCCGAGTACACCTCGACCAGGCGCCGCACCGAGATATCCAGGCCGGTTTCCTCGCGGACTTCGCGAACAACTGTTTCCTGAGGGCTCTCGTCCCACTTCATATGACCGCCGGGGATAATTGGCTCATCACGAATGGGATCGATGACCACCAGGATGCGATCTCCCTCCATGACCAGCGCCGAGGTGGACACGAAGGGCGGCATGTGGCCGAGTGTCAAGATAGCAGCCGTGCGGGTCACCGCACGCCCCAGGATGCGTGCCCCCCGGTATTTCCATGTGCCCTGAGCGGTCACTTCCCAGCCGAGTCGCGGCTGGTTTGCGCGTCTCGCAGGCGGTCGATCTTGGCGCGTAAGGTGTCCACCGAGAGAAACCCGAAGTAGTCGGCCGAGTCCAGAATGATGGGCTCTCCGTCCTCGAGAGCCGTTTCCATGTGTACGTCCGGCGCAAAATAGAGCCGGCGCACGCTGGCTGGGTCTTGCAACATCGCGCCCAGCCGCTGCATGCGCTCGCCGTACGCTCGCAGCTCGGCCAGGATATCGTCCGCCCGGGCCTGGGTTGTGGTGTCTTCCTCGCTCATCATGCTCGGCAACTCCTTCACGAACTTCGATTTTGCCAGCACCCGGATGGCTCCGGCGGCACGGGCAACTTTTCTACCCTCAGTATCAAGATGCGGACCAAAAGCGATCACCGGGCCGCTGCCAGCGCGCCGCAAGGCCCCGATCATGGCCGGCACATCCGCGGCGGCGTCCAGGTCTACCAGCGCCAGACGGAATGGAGCGGCGTCAGTTGCCTGCTTCACAAATCGTACCGCTCGCCCGGCGGCCGTAGCCGCGCTTGCGATGCGCGATTGAAAGTACAGATCGGTGCAGACCGCCAGAACATCGTCCATGCACCACTATAGCCGTCGGTCGCATCCGACCATCGCGTACTGTTCGGGCCACTCGCACCGACATCGCTGATATCCTGAATCACCGGAGGGATCACGCGATGAGTACGACTGCGACACGCTCGATCAGCGAGGAGGAAGCACGGCAATATCGGGCCGAGTTTCCCATTTTCGAGCACACGACCTATTTGAACAGCTGCTCGTTAGGACCGCTCAGCGGCCGAGCCATCGCAGCGCTCGACCAGTATCGTGACGGCTGGTCGAGGTACGGCGCCCCGGCGTGGTGGCAGGTCTGGATGCCCCAGCTGGAGCGGGCCAAGGAACGCTTCGCTCGACTCATCGGAGCGGGCGCGCATGAAGTCACCATTAGTCACTCCGTTTCCAGCGCTCTGTCCTCCATTTCGAGCGCGCTCGATTATCGCCAGCGCTGCGCGGTGGTCTGCGCCGACCTGGATTTCCCCACCATCTCCCATCAGTGGTTGGCGAAGTCCCGCGACGGGGTTAGCGTCCGCTTCGCCCGCTCTCAGGACAGAATTCGCGTGCCGCTGGAGAGCTACGAGCAACAGCTGGATCAGCAGGTCGCGGCTATCGCTACCTCACACGTGTTCTATGCCACAAGTTATGTACAGCCCATCCGAAAACTGGCCGATCTGGCCCACGCCCATGGAGCGAAGCTGGTGGTCGACGGATACCACTCGGTAGGGGTGCTGCCGGTCAACGTCAAAGTGCTCGACGTCGACATCTACGTTGGAGGCGTGCTGAAGTGGTTGCTGGGCGGACCCGGGCTTACCTTCATCTATGTTCGCGAGGAACTTCTGGCGGAGCTGCAACCTCGTGTAACCGGCTGGTTCGCCGCTGCCGATCAATTCGGATTTGACACGCTCAATCTCGAGCTGGCGCCCACCGCCGACCGATTTCAGCTCGGTACCCCCGCCGTGGCGACCGCGTACACCGGGGTTGCCGGCATGGACATGATTCTAGAAGCAGGCCCCGAACGTATCTGGAATCGGCTACAACTCCTCACCCAACGGATCGCTGAGCGTGCCGCCCAAGATGGATATGGCATCGTTTCGCCCGAAAACGCCACGGAGCGCGGCGGCGTCATCATGTTGCGCCTGCGCAATCCCCAGGAGACGGTCAACGAACTTGCCCGGCGCGGTTTCACGGTCGACTATCGCCCCGGATTAGTGCGAATCTCACCGCACTTCTTCAACACGCTGGAGGATGTGGACCGTGTGATGGACGAGATCGCGGCGATCCAGCTGGTAGCGAGCTAGACTCTAGCGATCGAGTTCGTCCAGAATCGCCAGCACCATAGTCAGACGCTCTCGCGCGGTGCCGGCCGCAGTCCGGGCGGCCTGCCGTCGAGTTGGATCGGCGCGGGTGGCCCACTCTCGAATATCCGCTTCGCTGACGCCGCTCCAGCGCGAGTCAGAGGTGAGACGCGGCTGCACCCGGGCGGAGGCGCTTTTGGTCCGCTGGGGCGGCTCATCCACGGCCACGCCCAACTCCTCGACCAGAGTCGCGACGTCGGTGCTACGCAGAAAAGGGTTAGCCGGTTTCCCGCCATACGCCTTCAGTTTTCCACTTTTGACCCAGTCGAGGATCTGATCCTGCGTGGTACGTAAGACTTCGGCTGCGTGGACCGCGTCGATGAAAGCAAAACGGGACAGAGCAGATGTCACGGAGACTCTCCAAATAGGACGGGGTGGCGTATGCTGAGAGCGTACCACACACTACCTCAGTATAAAGAGGGCCGGAGTAAGTGGAGCATCAACGGGCGCACGACGAACAGGTGGTTCTGCAGGCGTGGGGCGATGTGCTCAGACGATACCGTATCTGGCAGAGGCTATCTCGCCGAGAACTCGCGCAGCGCGCTGGTCTGTCCCCGGTCTTTCTGGGCGAGATTGAGCGAGGCGAGAAGGATCCGTCATCTCACTCGATTTGTCTGGTAGCCAGAGCACTGGACGTACCGCTCGCAGAACTGTATGTACGCGTCGCCACTCGGCTCGACAGGAATGGGGACAGTTCTACTCTGAACGGCCAACCCTCCCTGCCGCTGGGAGTGGCAGAGCAGAGCGAAGAGTATCTCGAGGGAGTCGCCCCCGCCAAAGATGCAACGGCGTTTGACCTGTATCGAATTGCGCGCCTGCTCCGAGGTGATCAACAGGTTTCGCTGGTGCTGCTGGCTCAATCGCTGCTACCAGGCCGACGATAGCACGCGCCAGGTCTTCAACGCTCAGCGCTCAGAGAGCTGCCTGGGCGATGATGCCGAGCGAGCAACGACCCGGCCAGCACCGGTCTGGATCGCTGGCCATTCGCACGTCGTGCTTGGGTGCACGCCCTCCAGTCATGGGGAGTAGCGCATCCCGCGCGGTGGCCGCAATCATTTCATGAAGCGCTCCGCTGGACGGGGAGAAGCTGGAAGCGTGGAGCACCTGATTGGAATCGCGCCATACCCAGAAGTGGCGCAGAGCCGTTCCACATTCACATGTATCCAACAGAACAACCTCCTGAACGTTTCACCGATGGAGATCCCATCACTCGACACTATAAGCATTGCACTTCAGTTGTCAAGTGTCAAGTGCAATGCGGGCAACGAGGTCTCCCCGGTCCCCACCTCCTATGCAGGCGGGTTTCCCCGGTCACGGAACACTAGGGGCGACCGGTGGCGTGCGCCTGCCGTTCGAGCTTGGTCTGGCAGTCAATGCAGTGGGTCGCTGCGGGAAACGCCTCCAAGCGCTTTTCCGCGATGGGTTGGCCACATGTCTCGCACAGACCATAGGTTCCCTCATCGAATTTACGCAGGGAATCATGGACCTCGTGCAAGCTGGCCTCGAGGGTTCGTTGCACGGTGAGGTTCTTTTCACGCTCGAACAGCTCCGATGCATCGTCGGCCGGATGCTGATCCGCTCCATCTTGCTCGTCGGCCTGAAAAACATCACTTCGGATTCCGGCTCCCAGCAGAGAGATTTCGTGCTCGAGATGGTCGCGTTCCTTCAGCAACTGCTCGTGCAATTCGTTGCACCTATCTTCACTAATCATCCAGCTACTCCTTACTGCATCCCGACCAGACGGGGTGAATGAACCGGCCAATTGAAGTCCACAGGGCAGCAGTATGCCGCAATGGTACTACAAAATAGAAAAGAGGCCGACAGACCGTCGGCCCCTCTTGCTCGTAACGGACGTTAGGCGCCGCAAGCGCGGGCCGACCCACCCTCTGCGCCCGACGTAAAGGACTGGCCGCAGGAACAACTCGTGATGGCATTGGGATTGTGGATCGTGAAGCCGCCTCCCATGAGTTCGTCGACATAGTCAATCTCAGCCCCCTCCAGGTACTGGGCGCTGAACTCGTCAACAAATACGCTGACACCCTCGCGTTGCTCGATAGCGTCACCATCCATGGCACTATCTTCAAAGCGCATGCCGTACTGGAACCCGGAGCATCCGCCCGGGGAAACAAACACCCGTAGCCCCAGATCGTCCAGCCCTTGCTGCTGCATCAAGCCCTTCAACTGCGACAGAGCCTGTTCTGAAACGTTGATCATTACCTGTCCTCCGAACTTCGAACGGAGAGAGCCTCAAGGGCCGCTCTACCAGCCAGAATACCACGCCTCTCGACTCATAAACAACCCGTTCGTCACTTCTGTCAAGTCTGAACCCGGTTACACATGGGCTTGGTTTGTACGAAGGCCTCCCGGATGGAATCACCTACCGGCGGTAGCGAGTCTGTCCCGCTGTACGATCCTTGTTGAGCTTCCGATTCAGGTGCAGACCTTCAAGCACAAACTCGGTGGCCGAGGCGATCATCGCCGGGTTGCCCTGCGCGTTGAGCTTCGACACCGCGGTCTTCAAGCCATTAATCTTGAATGCCTGTTGAGCGTACTCCATGGACGGCATGGTGTCCGATACCTCGAGTCGCAGACCACTTTCGAAGCTACGAAGCAGGTCCTCGAACTCCTGCACCAGGAAGTATCGGTTCCAGACGTTGATGACCGCGGCCTTCATCAGCTTATCGATGATCTTGTGCTCGGTGGCATCGCCCAGGCTTTCCAGCTCGATCTTCCCGGCGGTGGACGCCACCAGGGCGGGCAGATCGCTCACGCGAGGTACCACGCACTGCTCACGCAGCCGCACGGCCCGCTTGAGCGCATTGCTCACCAAATTCTCGTAATTCGCGATAGAGACTCGCACGCTCACGCCGGAACGCTGACTGATATCCGGGCTCTTGCGAGCCAAATGGGTAATCTCGGCCACAATTTCCTTCATAAATTCGGGCACCACGGTCTCGAAACCATCGCCGTCGAAACGGAGCCGTTCTCGCTCCATGATGTCGATTTCATAGTCGAGGGTGCGCGGGTAGTGCGTCCGGATTTCCGAGCCGCACCGGTCCTTGAGCGGCGTAATGATACGGCCGCGGTTGGTGTAGTCCTCGGGATTGGCGCTGGCCACGATGAACAGGTCGAGCGGCAAGCGAATCTTGAAGCCGCGGATCTGCACATCGCGCTCTTCCATAATGTTCAGCAGGCCAACCTGGATGCGCTCCGCCAAATCGGGAAGCTCGTTAATGCAGAAAACGCCCCGGTTGGTGCGCGGCACCAGACCGTAATGGATCACGAGTTCGTCCGAGAGGTGGCGCCCTTCAGCCACTTTGATCGGATCAACCTCACCGATCAGGTCCGCTATGGTGGTATCCGGAGTGGCCAGCTTTTCCCCGTACCGGCTCTCACGCGGCAGCCACGCGATCTCGACATCGTCGCCGAACGTCGTCACCCGGTCTCGACACGCTCGACAGATGGGCGAGAAGGGATTGTCGTTGATTTCACATCCGGCAATCACCGGAACCTCTGCATCAAGGAGACCAATGAGCGCCCGCGCCAATCGGGTTTTGGCCTGGCCACGTTCGCCCAGCAGGATCATATCCTGCCCGGATAGGAGCGCGTTTTCGACCTGTGGCAGCACGGTGTCTTCATATCCCAGGATGCCGGGAAACAAATCCGCTCCGCTCTGAATTTTCGCGATGACGTTTTTCCGCATCTCTTCTTTGATTGAAAGGACGGTGTAGCCGCTTTCACGCAGCTGGCCGATGGTGGTGGGGGTCGCCATGAAGTCTCCTCTAAGTGACGCAAAGGCTACAGCAGGCGCACCCGCTGTAGCCTCAAGGAACCGCCTTTGGTGGTGTATCGTTGCCCCAATTGTATCAGAGCACTTTTCGGCCCCCGGTATGCTGAATCGGAACGTGCGGGGTCCATCGGCTCCCACATTAACGATATGCCGCCCAAGACATCAGCCAGAGAAGAGAGGTCGAGCGTCAAACCGTAGCGCCGCATGCGTAAAGGCCGAGCACCTTTGGCGCCGGGCCACCGGACATTCGCTAGCATGTGAGTGGATATCCCGGGCCGAGGCGCCTCATGGAGCGCAAGGGGTTGATCCAGGAGGGACGGGACGGGAATGGGAGCGCAGAGACAACTGGGGAATTTCCTGCCACGCGTCCTTCTGGATTGGCTACGGCCGCGCCTCACTGAGACCCAGATTATGGTCTTCATGGCCTTTCTGGTGGGCATTGGTTCGGGCTTTGGCGCTGTCGCCTTCCGAAAGCTGATTGATCTTTTCACCTGGGTCTTCTTTTCGGAACTCGCCCCGCGGCTCCAGAGCGCACTTGGCGGCGGCCGTGTCTACCTGCTGCTGTTGCCGCCGCTGGGCGCCCTCATCTTCGGCCCGCTCATTCGCTACTTCGCTCCGGAAGCACGCGGGCATGGTGTGCCGGAGGTGATGCTGGCGGTTGCGGTACAAGGAGGACGCATGCGTCCCGCCGTCGTCGTGGTCAAGGCGGTAGCCTCGGCCCTGACCATCGGGTCCGGTGGTTCCGTCGGTCGTGAAGGGCCCATTGTCCAGATCGGAGCGGCACTGGGCTCCAGCCTGGGTCAGTTGTTGAAGATGCCGGAGTCGCGCATCAAGAACCTGGTCGCCGCCGGAGCGGCCGGGGGCATTTCGGCCACCTTTAACGCCCCGTTCGCCGGTGTGTTCTTCGCCCTTGAAGTGATCATGGGAGAGTTCAACGTTCGAAATTTTGCCACGCTCGGCATCTCCGCCGTCACTGCTGATGTCATTGGACGTGCCTTCTTTGGGATTCATGCCTCCGTTGCAGCGCCGCTCTACCAGCCCCAGTCGCCCATCGAGCTCCCGCTCTACATCGTGCTTGGCGTATTGGCCGGCCTTCTCGGCATCCTGTTCATGCGGATCCTCTACTGGACCGAGGATCTCTTTGATGCGTTGCCCGTTCCTATACCGTTCCTCACCAAGCCGGTGATCGGCGCCCTGATTCTGGGCGCGCTTGCCATTGTCATTCCGCGGGGTCACAACAGTGTGCCCTCCGCCATCATGAGTGTGGGCTATCCGACCATGACCTCCGTCCTATACGGCCGGCTTGGCCTCGGGCTGATGCTGCTGTTCCTGGTGGCCAAGGTGATCGCCGTCTCCCTGACGATCGGCTCTGGGGGGTCGGGTGGTGTGTTCTCTCCGTCGCTCTACCTCGGCGCCATGCTGGGAGGCGTCTTCGGTACCGGCCTGCACACGCTCTTCCCTCATGCGATCCCCGCCAATACGCTCGGCTTCGCGCTGGTGGGGATGGCTTCCGTCTTCTCCGCCGCCGCCCAGGCGCCTATCACCTCGATTACCATCCTGTTTGAGATGACCAACGACTACCAGGTTGTCCTGCCAATCATGCTGGGCGTTGCCACCGCGACCTTGGTGGGCCGGTCGCTGAGCAGCGAGACGATCTATACACTTAAGCTGTTCCGCCGTGGTATCCAGCTGGGACCCACCGGCGGCGTGTTGAGCGGCGTCCGGGTGCGTGACGTGATGGGCCCGGTGGAAGCAGCAATTCCGCCGTCTCTCCCGGTCAAGAATCTCATAGATCTGATGATGCGCCACCACCTGCTTGGCTTCCCGGTGATCGACCAGGCGGGTGATCTGCTGGGCATGGTCAGTGTCACCGAGATCGAGGAGCAGATGCTTGCCGGCGAGCAGGACCGGACGGTTGCCGACCTGGTGGAGCGGGTGGCCACCGTCTTCCCAGATGAGACGCTGGAGGAGGCGCTGCAGCGTCTCACCCCGAGCGGTCAGCGCCGCATACCCGTTGTGTCGCGTGAGAATCCACGCCATTTGGTCGGGATGCTCTACGCCTGGGATGTCCTCAATGCCTATCACACGGCTGTTCACACAGGCAGAGCACAACAGATGCCGAGCGAGCGTCGATCGCTGGAGGCGGGCGCGGACCTCCAGACCACGCAGCTCACGGTCGGTCCCGCCGCTCCCGCCGCCGGCCGTGCCATCCGGGATCTTTCCCTTCCGACCGACGCCCTCATTGTCATCGTTCGACGCGGAGGTGCGTCGTTGGTCCCACGTGGGGGAACCGTCCTGGAGGCGGGAGACGAAGTGACGGTGCTGGCGCCTGAAGCGGAGATAACGGTGATCGAGGGGATGCTGCATGGCTAAAGACGATCGTCCATGAGTCGTCCTTTTCGTGTACCCTAGCGCAATCCCAGCGCTCCGGAGTCCGGGTCCGTTCTCCCCACGGATGCTCCGCGATGCCGGCCGATGATGCGCCATCGCGGGATTGAAGGGTCTCCTTCCGTCGGCGCCACGCCGCCGGAACGGAGGGCAGGTACTGGGCTGGTCATCTGGAGCCAGCTGTTTCTGCGCACAGCTTCCAGCGCAGGAGTCCTGGTCGTTGGCGGGTACATCGTGTATTTGCGCGACCAGGGCGACGCCGTGAACAGCGTGCTCCTGGGCGGCGTGAGCGCGCTGTTCTATGTGGCCGAGCTACTCTGGGCGCCCCTGGCGGGATCGCTCAGCGATCAGCGAGGCAGAAAGCTCTTTCTCCTGGCCGGCCCCGCGCTCTCTGCCGCGGCAGTTCTCCTGATCCCGTTGGGAGCGGCAACCATGGCGGTCCTGCCGGTCGGGATCGTGGTGGGTCTGGTGGGCCTGGCGCGACTGGTCGAGGGTGTGGGGGCGGCTGTCTCGGTGCCCGCCACGCTGAGCTTCCTCGCCGAGAGCACCGACGGACAACCGGTGATGCGGGGACGCTCCATGAGCTTCTTCGAGCTTGCCTCGTCGATTGGTATTGCCGCCGGAGCAGTCGTCACCTGCAGCATGAGGATCCTTGCTGCCGCGGCTCAGTCCTCCGATGATACCGATCTTCAAATGAACTTCGGCTATCTGCTGGAAAGTACCAGGGCGCCGGGCCCTTCCAGTTCCAGATCGAGCCGCTGGACTCGAGGTTCATCGCGGCCGGGTGGGAGTCAGTGCCCCCACCCCAGGCAGAACGGGTGGCCGGCGGGATCCGCGTAGACCTGATGGCCCTCGGCCGCCTCGGGATCGTCAGCCGGTTTCAGGAGCCGCGCGCCGAGCGAGATTGCTTCCTCGTGCGCGGCCTGGAGGTCGTCGACATGGAGGTCGAGGTGTATCTGCTGCTGCTGCGCCCCGTCGGGCCACACGGGGGGAACGTGGTTCGGCGCGAGCTGAACGCCGAGCCGCCACTCGCCGTCGACCACCACGCTGTGCCAGTCGTCGTCCGCTACGACTGCGCCGCCCAGCAGTCCCGCCCAGAAGGTGCTCTCGGCAGCCAGATCGGCGGCGTCGAACACGATGATCTGTCGCCTGATCTTCATGCAGTCCTCCTCAGTGCTAGAAGGTACCATGTTTCCACACTAAAGTGAACAGAACGGAACCTGTTACCTGCTCCCGCGCCTGCCCCGCACACGTCGGCTCCGCTCTCCCACTACCCGGCTCGGCTTCTGCCTGAGGGGCAAGTGGCGCTCGGTACAATAGCCCTATGTGGCCCAACTCATCCCTTTCATCTGATCCAATTCGGCTGACCGCCGAGCAGGCCCGGCGCAGCGCGGTGCGTGCCCAATTGCTCGATGGCTCCGCTACGGATGTCCTCGATACGGTTCTGCATCTAGGCTACCTCCAGCTTGATCCCACCAATCGCGTGGCGCCGAGCCATCTGCTTGTGCTCTGGAGCCGATTGGGGAGCTACGCCCCCCGCTGAGCTCGAGCGCCTACTCTGGCAGGACCGCTTACTCTTCGAGTGGCGGGCGTTCTTCTACCCCACGGAGCACCTGTCCGCCATTCAATCCCGCATCGAGCGGTTACGGCGCGAGCGTGCCGAGTCACCCGAACGCGTGGCGCGCTGGCTGCAGGCGAACGAGCCATTCCGCCAGTACAGGCTGACGACGATGCGCGAGCGAGGACCACTCTTTTCCCGCGACTTCGAAGACCGAGCCATCCAACCGTGGGCTTCGACGGGCTAGACCGGCACTCGCAACGTCTCGAAGATGCTGGCGTTTCTTGCGGCTCGGGGAGAGATCGCCATCGTTCGACGGAAGGGGGGCCGGCGGCTCTGGGATCTGGCAGAGCGCTGGTTTCCCGAGACAGAGCCCCTCGCGGATGAGGGGGCCGCTCGCTGCCTCGTCCGCCAGCGGCTGAAATCACGCGGCATGGCGCTGCGCGCTCTTGTTGAGCAACCCCAGGTTATGGGTTATACGCGCCAGAGACTCACCTGTCCGGATATGGTGCGCAACGGTCTTGCCGTCCCTGTCTCCATAGATGGTGTGGTGGGGGACTGGGTCGCCGATCCGGAAGCCCTCACCACAATGACGCCCGCGTCTGCCTTCCAGGTCCAATAGTGACCACCCAGATGCTCGTCGATCTCCGCGCGTAACCTCCTGGTCCCTCTGAGCCAGCCATCGTCGCACCAGGTCGGGCTCGAGCCATGCTCGGTAGACTCCGTGAGGCGAGGCGGAGAGTGCGTATTGGAGGCGGACGGTGTGCCAATCAGTTCGGGAAGTCACCGATCGTCCCCTTCGAGTGGGATGGGATGCAGTTCGCAGATTCGACAGAAACGATACTTGCACCGTTCAGTCGGACTCTTCCGGCGCGCGCACCGCAGCCAGATCTATCCGGAGCTTGGGCGGCTGGCTGCGACCAGCCGGTGGAGCGGCATCGGGTCGCACAGGAGGACAGGCCGGACAAAAAAGTCTACACTATCACCGATGCGGGTGGCGCGGCGTTGAATGCATGGGGAACCTCGGCTCCAGCACCATCATCCGGCCGTGACGATCTGGTCCAGCGAGCGTGCTCGCTCTGGCTTGCCGATCCCGATCAGGCAATCGCGCTCTTCCGGCCGGAAGAGCAGCGGCACACCGAACAGCTCGCGGCGTATCGGGCCGAGGCCGACTCGATGGAGCGAGAGCATCCATCCTCAGGAGCTGGGGGGTGTAGAACTGCCCGCCCAGCATATCGGGGTCTGCACAGCGTCCTGCGTCGTTCGCCCGACTGATGGAATACCCGCCGCTTATCCCCGCGGCACTCGTTCGCTGTCGAGATGCGCCATGGCCGCCGGGTCGTATCGGTCGCCCGCTGCCGCATCCGGTGGGACCGCCTGCTCGATTCGGCGCAGGTCGTCGGGTGTCAGCGTCAGGTCAAGCGCGGCCAGCGCATCGCTGAACTGATCCCTGCGCCGGGCGCCGATCAACGGCACGATGTCCTCACCGCGAGAGAGCACCCACGCGATCGCGATGCGGGAAACGGTCGTCTCGCGCACAGCCGCGATCGATCGGAGGGCTTCGACCAGCGCCAGGTTATGTTCGAGGTTCTCGCCCTGAAATCGAGGGCCGCGGGACCGGAAGTCGCCAGGGGTAGTAGTGCGCTCGTGCGACCAGTGGCCGCCCAGGAGACCGCGCGAGAGCACGCCGTAGGCGGTGATGCCGATGCCCAGTTCCCGGCAGACCGGCAGGATGCCCGACTCAATGCCGCGGGAGAGCAGCGAGTATTCTATCTGGAGATCCGCGATTGGGTGCACCGCTTGGGCTCGCCGCAGGCTGTCGACACCCGCCTCCGACAGTCCGATGAACCGCACATAGCCGGCGCGTACCATGTCCGCGATCGTGCCCACCGTTTCCTCGATCGGCACGTGGGGGTCAACGCGTGCCGGGCGGTAGATGTCGATGTAGTCGGTGCCCAGGCGTCGAAGAGAATACGCGAGCCAGGTCTTCACCGCGGCCGGGCGAGCATCGTATCCCAACCAGGAGTTGTCCGGACCACGTTGCGCTCCGAATTTGACGCTGATACGCACTGACTCTCGCCGCCTGGTGCGCAGGGCATCTCGAATCAGCAGTTCGTTGTGCCCCATACCATAGAAGTCCCCGGTATCGAGCAGCGTGATGCCGGCGTCGAGAGCAGCGTGGATGGTGGCGATACTCTCCGCCTCATCCGCGGGACCGTACATGCCGGACATACCCATACATCCAAGACCGATTGCCGACACGGTTGGACCGCTCGACCCAAGTTGGCGCGTGTTCATGGGAAACATCTCCAGAAGGTGATAGTCCAGTTTGGCATGTGGCAGTACGAAGACTCCTACACCACCATTCGCTCTCATGAGGCCCTTTGCTATCTCACCCCTCAGGAGTATCTCGACACTCTCACGGAAACAGCATGACCGGTGTAACGCATCACCTGAACCCCTACACGACTGGTTTCCGCCTGCATTCTGGACCTATCATGTGTCCATGGATACCTCCCATGGACATGAAGAACCAAGCATTCCGGCGGGCGAATTCAAGCAGCGTTGCCTGGCGCTTCTCGACCGGGTAGCCGAGACTGGCATGCCTATAGTGGTCACGAAGCGCGGCCGACCGGTGGCGCGCGTGGTGCCGATCGAGTCGCCGGCGGATGCACTCAAGGGGAGCGTACGGGTTCTTGCGGAGCATGAAGAGGACCTGTACTCGACCGGAGATACCTGGGAGGCCGAGCATCCGGGATGATACTGCTGGACACCCACGCCCTCATTTGGTGGGTCGAGGGGAGCGGGCGACTCTCGCCGGGGGCCGTGGCCGCGATTGAGGAACAACCGCCCGCGCTGGTCAGCCCCATCTCGTTCTGGGAGCTGACTGTCCTCACCGATCGAGGGCGGATTGCGGTCGACCGGGAGGTGAGCCAATGGTGCCGCGACCTGCTCACTGCCGGCACGGTACAGATTGCGACCCTGACTCCCTTTGCTGCCATCTCCGCCGCACGCTTACTGGAATTTCACGGTGACCCGGCCGACCGGTTTATCTACGCGACCGCGCGCGAACTCGCGGTCCCACTAATTAGCAAAGACGCAAAGATCAGAGAGTACGCCGCCCAGCGGGGTGATGTTGAGGTTATTTGGTAGCCAGATAGACCAAGTGGTGGCGGCGGCGGGATTCGAACCTGCGACCAACGGCGTTCGTGTTCTTCGCTGCCGGGTTTGCCATTGATCCGCGCAGTTCGCCCTCGTCCAGTTCTTGGCGCGTTGACGCTCCATATCGAAGAGTGCGGCCACTTCAAGTCTCTGACAAGCGGTCTGGAATCAACCAGAACGTTTTGTCTGTGCAGCGCGCCATAAACAGTCTTCTGCCATATCTACAACGATTCAGGCCGCTTTTCGGAAGTTTATCAGAAGCGAAGCCGAGATTCAGAGCAGTAGGATAGAGAGCAATCGCAGGAGAGGACGGGGGGGACCTACAGACCGAGAAGAGTACCGAAGGCTCGTTCGACGGGTACAACAGCACGCAAGCATCCTGATCCGGGATCTTTACTATCAGCGCCCACAGCGGCGCGAGCGGAGAAGAAAATGGCTGAGGCAACCACTGCGACCCACGTCGATCAGCAGGAGTTCGCGTCCCGGCTGGCCGAGCTAGCGGGTGACTTCCAGGTGCCTGGCGTCGCCGCCGGGATTTATCATGAAGGCGCTGAACACTATGCCGTTTCTGGCATCACCAGCATCGAGAGTCCAGCCCCGGTGGACGAGGACACCCTGTTCCAGTTCGGCTCCACGGGCAAGACGCTCACGGCCACGGCCATCATGCGGCTCGTCGAGCAGGGCAAACTCGACCTCGGCGACCCGGTCCGCAGGCACGTACCCGAACTCACACTGAAGGACGAGGACACGGCCCAGAGCGTCACCCTTCTCCAGCTACTCAACCACTCGGCGGGTTGGCAGGGCGACTTTTTCGAGGATACCGGCCGCGGCGATGACGCCATCGCCCGGTATGTGGAGAAGATGGCGGACCTCGAACAGGTGAGCCCATTGGGTGCGCAGGCGTCGTACAATAACGCCGCTCTGGTCTTGGCCGGACGCGTCATCGAGAAGGTCACGGGTCAGGTGTACGAAGACGTCATCAAGGAGCTTCTGCTGCAGCCCTTGGGACTAGACCACACGTTCGCCTTCATGAACGACATCATGACGAGACGCTTCGTGGTGGGCCACACCCACCATCAGGATGGCAGAGTCACCGTGGCGCGGCCCTGGGCGCTGCCCCGCAGCCTCGCGCCGGCGGGCGGCTGGTCGGCGAGCGTCCGCGACCAGCTTGCGTGGGCGCGCTTCCACCTGAGCGACGGCCGCGGTGAGGACGGCGAGCAGGTACTCTCGAAAGCGTCACTGGATCGCATGAAGGAACCGACCTTCAGCCTGGGAGGAAGCGCCATCGGCGACTACGTCGGCATCTCCTGGTTGATGAAGGATCTCGACGGCGTCCGCTTGGTCGGTCACGGTGGCTCTACCAACGGCCAGCGGGCACCATTCCAGATGGTACCCGCGCGAGACTTTGCAGTGGTGGTGCTCACCAACTCGGTGCCCAACGGTGCTCAGTTGCACGAGGCGGTGGTGAAGTGGGCACTCGAGCGCTACCTGGGTGTCGTCCAGCCAGAGCCGCAGCCAATCACGCTGACCGAGGACCAGTTGGCCACCTACACCGGCGCCTACCGGGCGATCGGTTCAATCGTCCACCTGACGATGCAGGAAGGCCGGCTGCTGGTGAAAACCGAGCCCAGCCCGGAAGCGCGGGCCAGGATTCGCGAGCGTGGAGAAGACCAGCCGGAGGACCAACCGCCGTATCCCATTGCAATTCTCGCCAACGATACGTACGTCTTTGGTGACGGCCCGGCTAAAGGTACGCGAGGGTTCTTCACGCGCGACGATACAGGGCTCGTCACTGGGATCAATCTCGGAGGCCGATTGGCAACGAGACACGATGAAGGCGTGAGCACCTGACGTGTGGTGGCAACCTCTGCGCTGACGATCCCCAAGACTGGTTGCACATGCGGATCCAATTCTTGTGTGCCATCTGCGCAAGATGGTATCCAGGGTTTGCCGCTGATCAGCGCTGTCCGCTCTCATCCGATGAACGATGGATCGAGTATCAAACCACAGGTGCGAGTGCGGCTCTTCGCCGCCCTTCGACCCGCGCACTGACTGGTGTTGAAAGTCAATCAGATTGTCGCGAGAGAACACATAGCCCGGACGCTTGTCCGGAGACAGATTCATCGCTCCTTGTCACGGTTACCATGATACGCTGAAACCGTGGAGTGATAGAGGGTATGGAGCAACGGAACGTTACAGTATCCTTGCCGGTCGAGCTTCTGCGCGAGGTCAGGCATATGGCGGTTGATCGAGGCGTTTCCCTGTCGCGCTTCATCGCGCTTCTGCTCGAGCAACAGGTCGAGGAACGGCAGCGATACGAGGCGGCGAGAGAGCGCCAGCTTTCCCTGCTGCGGCTAGGCCTCCCTCTCGGAACACAGGGGCGAGCCGTCTGGAGCCGCGGAGAACTCCATGAGCGCTGAATTCTGCGACACCAACCTCATCGTGTACGCGTACGACGTGACCGCGGGCCGGAAGCACGAGGTGGCGGGCGATCTGCTCGCTCGCCTCTGGGAATCGGGCAATGGGGTGATTAGCATACAGGTCCTGCAGGAACTCTTCGTCGCCTTGACGAGGAAGATTCCACGGCCGCTGCCTCCAGTACGCGCTCGGGCCATCGTCCCAGACATGACGACCTGGCGGGTCATCGAGCCAGGTTCCCGCGACGTGCTGGCTGCCATCGATGGAATAGAACGATGGCAGGTGTCCTTCTGGGACGCCATGATTTTGACGACGGCCATTCTCGCTGGCGCCCGAACCATCTGGTCAGAGGACTTGAACGACGGTCAGGCGTACGATGGCGCCATGGTGCGAAATCCCTTCTTGCTGCCGGGGCAACCGTAATCCATACCAAGCAGACTGAGTTCACGAGCTTCCAGGTCGCCGAGCAGCCGTCTCTGCACCTCTCTCTCTAGACACCGCCCGACGACGGTCGAAGCGAGAGGACGCTGCGAGAGATCCTCGCCGCGCAACCGGTTCCATCGTCCGGGGCCTGAAGTCGGTACCGGCCTCGTCTTTTCTTGGGATCGATCATCCTCCAAGAAAGTCACGGTTTTGATCTCCTTCCGTCAGGTCTTCCCGGCGTGCAGTTGCATTCCAGAGGCGAGCCGGGGTACGGACATCGGGAGCATACACTTGGCGGTGCTCACTTCTCGCCGCGCTCGCCCGACCATTCGCTGTCTGACCAACGATCTTGGCCTCGAGCTACCCAACCTCGATGTTGACCTTGGTCAGATTGACCATCCCCTCCTTGACGACATTCGCCGGCTCGGGCCGACATCGCCTCGGGGGCAGAAGCGGATCGTCGCTGTCGACTATCCCCTTGTCTACCGGGTCCGAGTCTCGGACTACCGTGGTGCAACCTGGGTCGACCAGGAGCACGATCTTGTCTGGCTCTGTGCAGCGCGACGGCGGGAGGAAGGATCAGCAGAGGACACCTATCGCTACTTCGTGCATCTGCATGAGCAGGGGAATCTGCTCCCCACGGACGACGATTACCGGCGCGACCGGGCGGAAGCGGTGATCCGGCTCCAGCGTGGCCTGACCGCCGAGCTGCTCGGACTGGTCGATCAGGCGCTGGATGCTCCCGGGAACGAGTACCAGCAGAATTTGGGGGATTGGTTCCCCTGTCGAGTCCTCGTGCTCGAGAGCGGCGGGGTGTAGGAGATCTGGTGTGCCCTGAGCACACGGGCGGTCGACGGGACGGGTGTCAGGCCGCAGCTGCGTGACCTGCTCTTCGCCGCCCTCGAGCAACACGTCGCTCCTGCGCTCTTCGAGCCGCGTAGCGACTGGCCAACCGAGCCGGTGAATTGGGCAGAAGTCGTGGTGCTAGGGCTGCGCTGACGCGGGTTTCTTGCCTGCGACGCGCTCAATCGCCTCCACTGGTTCGTCAAGGAGATAGGCGGCGGTGGCTGCATCTCCGGAAGCGAGTACTGTCCCAGCTCGCTCCATGCCCGCATCAATCTCGTCGGCATGACGAGCCGCATACTCAGTCACCGCCCGATCCACGATGTCTGCCTGCGTGGCATCGGTGAGCGCGGCAAGGTAGCGGATGCGCTCCTTTGTACGCTGATTGACTTTGATTGGCGCCTGACTCACAATTCGGCCTCCTACATGCCCATAGTGTACCCCGTAGAAGAGTACCTAAGTACCTAAATTGAGCAGCGTGCTCATCCAGAACGCTTGATGCATCCTCCCCACAGTAGGCACAACGAGCAGCCAAGGGCTTGAATAAATCCCTTGGCTCAGGGCTGGTGCGGAGCTTATGAGTGCGCGGTCGGATGCATGCCAGAGAGTGTCACGCTCCTTCATTCAGCCGGGTAAAACCGGCGCAGGAACTGGGGAAACGGCGCTATCGTCGATGTGCTGAACGACCTCGAACGGCAGCGGACGGTGGGCGACCCGCTCTACGATGGAGCACTCATAGGGCTCTGAAAGAGTCGATGAGTGCTCCTGCGGGAAATGGATGTACACACCAAGGGCTTCCCAAGCCTCTTCCACCCGGGAAGACCTCGATTTTTGGCTTGTTCCAGCCAAAACTTCTGGTGGCGGCGGGATTTGAACCTGCGACCAAGGGCTTATGAGTTCTTATAAGTTCTGGAGGGCGAGGTTCGCCAAAATTCTCGAACGTTCGTACCCGGCGTAGACAAGCCGAAAATCGAAGTGTGCGGCTCTTGGCGGTACAAGTCCCAAGTCGTGAGCACTTCGGGCTGGCCGCCTTGCTTCGGCGCCGAGTGGCTAATCAAGCGGCATAGAGCAGCAAACGCTCGCGCAGAACGATTGCCGCGAGCGTCATCGTGCCGCCAACGAACTGAAGAGTAACGGAACAGTATTGGAAGACAGGCCTCAGAACTCCTGGCTCAGCAATTGGCCACGAACAGTCCGGCGCCGGACCAGGGTCCCCTGGATTGGATCAGCCGCGACCTTGGGCTGCCGCGCGTTGACCTCGGGGATAAGGACGCAGCGACCGCGGCACTGGACGGACACTCCTGAGCAATCTGGTCGACGCGAACCTTCTCGTCGACGCATAAAGCGCGTCCGAGAGTACGAGATCCGGTTCTCCAACGGGGCAACACACCTTACCGGACGAGCAGGACGATGTGCCGGCCGGTGGTCGTGGTCACCGCGAGGTCGAGCCTCCCACGACTGACCCCATCCCTCAGTTGCTGGTAGATAGCTCTTCCCAGCACGTTGCGTGTGTATCGTTCGATGAGCGCGGGCGGCTACCAGATGGGGACGGAGAGGGAGGAGCCATCCGTCCGGATCACCTGCACCCGCACCCCTTCGTGCCCGACAGGCTCACCGAACGGCACCGCCGTCTGATCGTGGTGGTTCATGGCCGCCTCCTGTAAAGTGAAATCTACAAGATGTCACTTCATTTCGCGGAGCGCCAGGAGTGTTCCTTCACTGTCGAGGCGGGCCGAATGGACTCCTCGAATAGTCGGGACACTCAGTGCAGCGATCATCTCGATATCCGTATCAGAGAGCCAATCTCATCCCCGCTGCTCACCGAGGTTCGCCGGCTCGCGCCGGCGCGCCCGCGGACGAAGATCGGCGGCGGTTATATCATTGCGTATACGCCCGTGACGCGGAGCGGCGCCGTGGTAACCTCGATCACATTCCTCCGGTAATCGCGCACACGTCCGCGGCGCGAGCCACACAGATAATGCCGATGTTTCGACGGAAGGATGATAGTGGAAGACGCAATCTCCCTCGAGCAGCAGCTCTCAGACGTCGAACGCTGGATCGACAATGCGCTCAAGTCAACAGGTCGAGTGGTCTCGGCGCTCAAGAGGGCGCAAAAGGCTGCAAAGAGCGGCGATCTTGCGACGTTGAAGACGGCGATAGCGAGCCAGGCCGAGATGGCGAGCGTGGCGCGAGCTGACCAGAGCCGGGTGACGTGGCGGATGTCGGACGAGACGGAGCGACAGGTGTTCGAAGATGGCACGTTCGTTCGCGAACTCTTGCAACGGGCGGAAGAGCGCGGTCTCACAATTACCGAACAGGACGGACAACTGCTCTGCTATCCCGTGATCGTCCGCATCGACGCCGGCAAACGCGCGGTGACCATCGATCGCAAACCGTACCGCGAGATTCGCCCGTCGGTCCTGGCTGCGCATTTGGCTGCTCTCCAGGCAAAGCCGGCGACGGCGAAACCGGAACCGTTCCTCGAGGCGCTGCATGCTGCATGGGAGTACGCACGCCACCGTGGTGCCGCCGGGCGGACTCCAGCAACCGATGTTCGTGTGAACGATCTATGGGCTGTGCTGACCGTCGCGCCCGGCAGCAAGAAGGAGTACACAAAGCAAGACTTTGGGCGTGACCTCTACATGCTGGAGTTGAGTGGCGCGCGCGAGACGAAATCGGGCGCCCGCGTGCACTTTTCCCGCAGTACGGGCACCAAGGAGGCCGGCGCGATCGTGATCTCCGGCAAGGGCGGCGATCGGATCGTCTATTCGTCGGTCGGATTCACGCGACGGGATGCAGGATGAGTGACTTTCTGCCAGTGTCAGAGTACGGAGACTTTCTCAAACGCGAGTATCTTTCCTCATTCGTCGCGGAAGGTGGCGCCGCGGTCAAAGTGGCGATCGTCCCCTCGAGCCACGAGGCAGAGGATCTTGCCAGTGCCGTTACCATTGCGGCGGCGGCCTCAGGGTACACGTGCGTGAAGATCGACGCTGCCCGGGTGCGTACCAGTCTTGTGCAACAGGTGTTTTTCGCGGTGGCCCGGGCAGTCGATTGGCGTTCGGCAGCGCTTGCGATTGTCCGCGATGTGGTAGTCACGCAGTTTGGAGTCACGATCGAGGGACAACCGACATTCGAGGCCATTGGGGAAGCAGCGGAACTCGATATCCCGCGTGTCCGGAGATTCATGATGCAGGGCCTGCAGGCCAGCGTCGACCGCAACTACCGGCTCGCCAAGGACTTCAGGATTGCGATGGCGAGCTACTGCCTGGCGGAACTGGCGTCTGATGCGACTACCGATCAGAGCCGTCAAACGCTGAACGAGTGGTTATGCGGTGATCTTCGCCTCATCAGTGCGGTCAAGGACGAAGGCATTTTCCAAAAGATTGGCCGGCACAATGCCCGAGTCATGATTGCCTCGACGGCCAAGTGGTTGAGACAAGCCGGAGGCAAAGGACTGCTGATCGTCATGGACATCGAGCGGCTGGCGTATCCGACCAAACGCGACGGTGATGACGGCTTTCATTACCCACCGGCCCACGTCATGGATACCTATGAGATGCTGCGTCAATTCATCGATGCGACCGACGAGATGGAAGGTGTGATGCTGTTGATCACGGCACCCCAAGCCCTGCTCGACGACGAGCGGCGTGGATTCCCTGCCTATAAAGCATTGCAGAATCGAATCTGGGATGACGTGCGCGACAGCAGACGGCAGAACCCGTACGCGCCGATGGTCCGGTTGGCCGCGACGGAGGACTGGCGGTGATAGAGGGAGCCGTCCAGGCGGCGTCGCTGAAAGGGCGCCGCGCGATTGAGGCGTTGCGGGCCGGGGTGCCGAACCGGGACGCGGTGGGCGCGCTGGGCTTCGACGCCGAGGACCTAGTGAGCACGTTCGACGGCCGGCTTGGCATCCTGGAGTCGAGCCTGGAGAATCATGCCAACGTGCGGGGTCTGCTCCTGGCGGGAGAGTTCGGAGCGGGCAAATCGCACGCGCTGGAGTTCCTCACCGACCGCGCGCTGTCTCGCAAAGTGGCTGTGAGCAAAGTGGTCATCTCGAAGGAGACGCAGCTGTTCGATCCCGCCAAGGTGTACCGCGCGGCGATTGAGGGACTCCAGGTAGAGGGAAGAACCGGCGATGTGCTGGCCGAGATCGCGTTAAGCAAGCTCAACACGCCGAGTTCACGATTCGCGGCACTGAACGAGTGGCTGCGTGGCGGCGAGGTGAACTCGCGGTTCGCCGCGACCTTGTGGCTCTATGAGAATGCGGGTACCTCTCCCGATCTGATGAATCGCCTGGTCGGGTTTTGGGGCGGCGGCCCGTTGCCCATCGGCGAGTTGAAGCGGGACCTCCGCAAGGTAGGTCAGGCGGCCTCGTTCCAGTTGGAACGGGTGTCAACCAGAGAACTGGCCCGCCAGCACGTGCCATTCATGGCGCGATTGCTGCACGCTGCCGGCTATGACGGCTGGCTGATCCTGCTTGACGAGCTGGAGCTTATCGGCAGGTATACCGTGCAGCAACGTGGCCGAGCCTATGCGGAACTCGCCCGCTTGCTGGGAATCGCAGGCGAGGCGTCGATTCCAGGGCTGTTGACGGTCGGCGGAATCACGCCGGACTTCTCGTCGGCGGTCATTCGTTTAAAGGACGACTTCAACCAGATCGGGTTCAGGTTCCGGGGGCGCGGTGATGCCGAGAGTCTGCGCATCGCCGGACTGGCTGAGCGGGCGATGGAAGAGATCGAGCAGCACCTGATCAGACTTCCCGAACCCGATGCCGGGCGGCTCGAGCGCACGCTCGCCAACCTCCGAGACGTCTACGCCACGGCCTACGGCCAGTTTCCAACGGAGAATGTCGAGTTAACGCGGCGCCCGGGCTGGCAAATGCGTGAATACATCCGAGGCTCGATCACGTCCTGGGATTTGGCCCGGCTCGACCCAACGTACAGGGCCGTGGTGGAGGTGAATCGAATGGTTGCCGAGTACACCGAGGACGAGCTGTTGGGCATGCCGGCCGAGGGCGACACCGAGACAAGCGACGACCAGCAGGCCGAATGAGCATTCCGTTCCGCTTATTTGCCGTCGAGGAGGGCGGCCTCGCAGCGTATCTTCGGATCCTGAGCGCTCCCGGAGCCGCCGGGGAAACTCACGGCGCGCTGCTCGTGATCAATGCGATCGGAGAACCGGTGGAGTTCTGCTTCGCCGCTCTCAAGCCACCCACCAGCGCTCTCTGGCGTCCCGGAGATATCAGGCGGCGCAGCGCGGCAGCGCTCGCGCGCGCCCTGTTCAACGAGTGCGGGGCGCGGCCTCGTTTGCTGCTGGCCCTGGCAGCGGAGATCGCCCCCGTCCTCTTCCGGGTTGATGTCAGTCCAACGATTGCTGCGTGCCGGGTCATCCCTGGCGATCCCGCGGATGTCATTGAGGGGGAAATGGCAACGGACCAGGGGCCCCGGCTGATCTGGGCGGGCGAGCTGCCCGGGGTAGACTCGCCCGAGCGCCAGCTTCTGAACCGGTTGATCGACAACAATCTGCTGGCCGAACCGTTCAGCCGAGCAGAGGCCGCGCTGGCCGAATCGATGCAACCCGCCAGGACATGAGCGACCATCACATCCCACATTCCGAGCGGATCGTGCCGCCGGGCTTCGATGGCCGGCCGTCCATCCGCTCAACCAGCGTTTCGGCTCCAACGACGCGCGCCCGACGACAGGTAGCGTCCTGGCCGGCGAGAGTCACGGTGCGCAGCGTGCGATTCGTGCCAGGCGGCTCACCGACCGAGGATCAGCTCGACCCGGCACTGGCAGCTCGCCTCCACACGATGCTTGCTGTGCCCCGCGAGCGGTATCTGCCAGGCGCCTCGCTGCTCGAGTGGCCGGCTGCGCTCTACCCATACCAGCAGGACGGCGTCCTGCTCCTGGTTCAGCAGCGCGAACTCCTGCTGGCCGACGATATGGGGCTTGGCAAGACGGTACAGGCGATTGCCGCGCTGCGTGCGTTGCTCCGAGCCGGCGATATCCAGCGATCGCTCATCGTGGTCCCGGCAAGTCTGGTCTACCAATGGCGCGAGGCGTTGGGCACGTGGGCACCCGACCTTCGGGTGAGCACCGTACGTGGCTCCCCTGAGGTCCGCTCACGCCAGTGGGCCGTCGATGCGCACATCTACCTGACGACATACGAAGCGATTCGGGCAGATCTCGTGCCGGGGCGTACCACTGGCCCCGGTCGACTCTGGGATCTGGTGGTGCTTGACGAAGCCCAGCGGATCAAGAATCGGGGTACGTCAATTAGCTCCGTGTGCAAGCGTATCCCTCGGCAGCGCTCATGGGCACTGACGGGGACTCCACTTGAAAACACCATCGACGACCTCGCCTCGGTGTTGGAGTTCCTCCAACCGAACTCCGAAGGACTCATGCCGGCGCCGCTTGCCGCCGATCGTGCCATGTTGGAGCACCACCGTGCACTGCAACTCCGGCGACGGAAAGTCGACGTGCTCACCCAGCTACCGCCCAAGACGGTCCACCGGGTGCCGCTCGAACTGGATGGCGTTCAGCGCGCAACCTACGAACGGGCGGAGCGAGAAGGGATCGTGGAACTCCGAGCACGCGGTGAAACCGTCCGGATCACGCACATCCTCCAACTCATCATGAAGCTCAAGCAGATATGCAACATCTGCCCCGAGAGCGGCCAATCAGTGAAACTTGATGATCTGTCGGAACGTGCTGAAACACTGACCGCGGAGGGGCACCGGGCGCTGGTGTTTAGCCAGTTCACCGACGACTTGTTTGGAGTGCGGGCAATTGCCTCGCGCCTCGCCGCGTACCGGCCGCTGACCTATACCGGCGCGATGACTCAGCTCGAGCGCCAGAACATGATCGCCTTGTTCAAGAACGACGTCCGCTTCCGGCTGTTTGTGATCTCGCTCAAAGCGGGCGGCCAGGGTCTGAACCTCCAGGACGCCTCCTACGTAGTCCATTTCGATCGCTGGTGGAACCCGGCCGTCGAGCGTCAGGCCGAAGACCGGAGTCATCGACTGGGCCAGCAACTCCCGGTCACTGTCTACGGTTACGTCTGCGTGGGAACCATCGAGGACCGCATAGAAGAGCTACTGATTCAGAAGCAACAGCTCTTCGACACAGTTATCGACGATGTATCGCTTCGTCTCGACACGCTGCTCTCGCGGGACGAACTGTTCGGGTTGTTTGGATTGGAACCGCCCAGGGTGAACCGGCGGTAGCCACCATGCCAAGACTCTCGTGAGACTGCTCTCGCGGCTGCCCTCCAGCCATCCGGCTCCCGGCGAGCCACCGCGCCGGGCCGGTCATCGATCTGCCCTACACCCCTGATGTGACGGCGGTGGCTCGATGCGGGAACGCCTCTCTCATGAGCATCTGGAGCAGCTTCGGCTCGACTGCGACGGTTGCCACCGCAACCGCCGTGCGGACGGAGCATGCAAGCAGGGAGGGCCAGCCGTGACGTGAACCTCCCGGTGGTGTACCCCTCATTCAGGCCGGCTACAACCAGCTTGCACAGCGCGGATTCGAGGGTCTCCGCACCCGCGATATGACAGCGGCGGTGGGCGTGAACTTTGCGACGCTGCACTACTACTTCCCGACCAAGGAGGCCCTGATTGGGGGCATTCTCGAGCACGCCATGGGGCGTTTGCGCACCACGATCTAGACTAATCCGTTGGCTCTCTCGGTACTCGCGCAGCAGATCTGTGCGCCGCCGCGGGAGTGTATCTCGTGTGAGCGTAGCCGTAGAGGCAAGGCGAATAGTGGCGTCCACACAGGGAAAATCGCGCACTTGCCGGCACCAGGACCGGCTCTAGATACGTGCTGATGGTGCTCCATTGTGGACTGGCCAGTGCCGCGACCGGTTCTTCCAGAACCCCGGGAAACCACTGCATAGCAAATGGGTGCAGATATGGATGCACACCAAGGGCTTCCCGAGCGAAAAGGGCTCGGGAAGCCCTTGACTTTTGGCTTGTACAAGCCAGTTTTCTGGTGGTGGCGGCGGGATTCGAACCTGCGACCAAGGGCTTATGAGCTCTTGGCTGTTAGGTTTGCTGCTGTTCGACGCCGTTCGCCCTCGGCCGGTTTTTGGCGGATGAAAGCCAAAAATGGAGATCAGGCGGATGGTGACGACCGGAAGCGGATGATCGCGAACCGACGCTAATGGTTGTGGAAATGGTTGTGGGGATCCAGCAGATTGTGTCTCTCATCTCTCTGTCTGCGTGCCTGCCGCCGTGATGCCACCGGTCAGTGCAGGATGAGGCCAGCGGCGCCAGCCGCCAGGACGAGGAGTGGCTCCTTCACCTTGAAGTGCCAGAGGAGCGCGAGACTGATGAGCGCGATCGCCGCCGTCTTGATATTCACCACAGCTTGCCGGGTGAGGGCGACCGTCGCACCAGCAATGGCTCCAGCAGCCGCCGCAGTGGCCCCTTTGACGAAGGCTTGAATCTGTGGATTGGTGCGATGCCGGATGAACCACCGTCCTGGGAGGATCACGCCGAAGTAGATCGGCAGGAAGATGCCGATTGTCGCCACCAGCGCGCCGGGTAAGCCACCAACGAGATAGCCGATGAAGGTAGCCGTGATCACGACCGGACCAGGCGTGATCAGGCCGATGGCGACCGCATCGAGGAACTGGCTCGAGGTGAGCCAGTGATGCTGGGTGACGATCCCTTCTCGAAGGAACGGCACGATCGCGAGTCCACTGCCGAAGATGAACGCTCCCGCCTTCAGGAAGAAGAGGAACAGGCTCAGTTGGGTGTCAGGAGGTGCTGTGCCCAGCGCAGCGACAGGGAGATCGAGCGGAAGCAGGAGCGGAGCCACCTCTCGGCGCCGGAGGAAGGCAGGCGGCGCATCGAGCCCGATCATCACCACGCCGCAGGAACCCCACCCACATGGCGACCTGGGCGGCCAGGGGACCAGGCATCGTTTGACCGAGCGCGATGCCATTCAGAAAGTCCTGTTTATCGAGCCATCCGCGCTTTTCTATCAGGTCCCGCTGCATGTAGCCGACACTTGCGATGGGACCGCCAAAGCCAAAGGTGCCGAGCCAGAGGAAGTAGCGGAGGAACCGGGGGAACCCAATCTCCTCCTTTCTCAGCTCCTGGCCGGCGTCCACGGGAGTTCCCATGTTTCCTCCCTTCACCAAAAAGTCGCAGACCGATACGTCCCGCATCCCGCACATGTGCGTATCGCCTTCGTCGGCATCATGATCCACAGGACCGGCTTACCCCCCACACTCCCCAGCGGCACGTAGACTTCATGTGAGTGGCTCTCGACGGCTACTACATGCGCTTCGCTCGCTAGAAAGCCCCGTCCAATTTTTCGAACACGGTGACCGGGCTCGTCGAATACCGTGACAATGCCGCTTTCAGCAGCAACGTAGAGACGATGCAGACCGGTATCCAGGGCTAGCACGTCGGGATCGGCGCCCACAGACGCTCGTTGGAGCACATGCATCGATCGTAAATCGATGACTAGGAGCACGGCGTTGCCGTCACACGCAACAAATGCGAGACCGGCATGCGTGTCCAAGAGGAGCCCGTGATCGTGGTCGCATCCGGGGAGACCGTATCGCCCAACCACGCGATTCGTGGCAGGGTCGATCGCGACAAGCTGGTTTAGCGTCTGCACATCAACGAGCACGCGGTGGCTCAGGGCATCGTACTGTGTATTTCCTGCTTCACCGCCAAGCGGAATGGTCGCAATCCGCTGATTGGTCCGCGTGCTGATAACGGTATCGGTAGCACCGGTTTCGTTGGATACCACGATGGTCTGCTCTCGCTGGTCATAGGCAATGCCGTCCGGATACGTGCCCGTCGGCACGTGGGCCACGACCCGGAGCGTGTCCTCGTTGATGACTGCAACTTCGTTGCGATCAGTCGCCGTTGCATACAGGCGATGCAGGCGTGGAACCACCAGCACGCCATGGACGCCCACGATGCCTGAAATGGTTGTCACCATGCGCCGTGTTCTCGTGTTGAAGACGACGATGCTGCTGGCACCAAGGTGAGCAATGAACAGCACATGTCGGTGTTCATCCAGGCTCTCGTAGTCAAAGCGTGAGGCGCCACCAGGCAGTGAACGTGTAGCTACTGTGCGTAGTGGCAGGCCGCCGCTCCCCGTGGACGCGGGAGCCACAAGAAACGTCCAGACCAACACTACAAAGGCACTTAGCAGGCGCATATCCCGGCCTCGAGTCCGAAGTAGATCCTTCCGTGCTCCTCCATAGGCTGTAACCGCGGTTACACTATATCCTATTCGATGGAGCCAGGACCGCGTACATGATCACCGTTATGGAGGCTCTGCATGGCACGAGTAAGCCATCGATGCAGGCTCGGCCTCACGTTCTTCGCTGTCCTGGTTTAGCTTGCGTCTGCGCCGGCCACCCAGACTTCACCGTTTCTGCGCCATTTCTAGTGAACGGGTCATGTTTCCCTCGTCCGGACGCTTCAAATCGTGATGACATTCACCACGAGGGCGATGGCAGCCACCAATGCTCTCGCCGTCTCCCACGGTCGACCAGCCATTGTGCCGCGGATTCCGCCGTAGATTCCCACGGTCACATACGTCAGGAGCGGCGTGAGCAGGTCGTTGGCGCTTACTCCGGGAAGGCCATCCTCGTTGAGTTGCGGCATGTTGGCTCCGGTGCGCCAGACATACACCGTCACCAGAACAACGACTGCGATGAGGAGAGCGTCGATTACCGGCGTACCGCGTTGCAGCAAGAAGACAAGGACCAGACTTAGTACCGCACAGATTGCCGCAGTGACAGCGATGTGCGTGTGCGAGAACACAGGCGCACCGACTATCAGCATCACGCTTGAGCCACTCCTTCCTACACTCTGTCCGCCGGTTTATCATGGTATTGTAACCATGGTTACTGAGCATGTCTAGCAATCCCCTGCGCCAAACGTGGGTGCTTCTCACCTACAAGATTCCCCGGGAGCCGTCGGCTCCGCGGGTCTCAGTGTGGCGAAAGCTCAAGCGTGTGGGCGCCATCCTGTTGCACGACGCGGTTTGGGTCCTGCCCGCCACGCCCCAGACGCGCGAGCATTTCCAATGGTTGGCCAGCGACATCATGGAGGGAAGGAATGAAGCGATGATCTGGGAGGCACATCTCCCCCTTCCCGGGCAGGATGCAGCTCTGGTACAGCAGTTTCTGCATCAGGTCGATCGGGAGTACGAGGCCATACTCACTGACCTTGGCGGCGACGAGCCTGACCTGAGCGTGTTGGCGCGCCGCTACCAGCAGGCGCACAGCCAGGATTACTTCCACTCGCAGCGAGGCCAGCAGGTGCGCCAGGCATTGATGGAAGCACCTGGAGGGATAGACCGATGAGATGGGTCACCTGGGAGCGAGTTGCAGTGGATCGGATGGCGTGCGCCTGGCTCATTCGTCGCTGGCTCGATCCCGAGGCGGAGTTCTCATTTATACCGGCTGGACTGCTGCCGTTTCCCGAGAGCTCGGAACCTTTCGATATTCCCGGGGTTCGCCTCTCTCATCGACAGGGGCACTCGTCGTTCCACACGATGCTTCTCGAGTACCACCTCGAGGACCCCGTCCTGCACCGCATTGCACGGATCGTCGACGAGGCGGACGTGATCCAGGAAGTGACGCTTGAACCAGTAGCGCCGGGACTCGATCTGCTTTGCCGTGGCATACGGGATATCAGTCCGAGCGATGACGTTGCGCTCGAGCGTGGGTCACTGCTCTACGAAGCACTGTACGCACAGCTTGCTCCGGTCGGACCAGCCTAAACGCACACAAAAACAGCGCACAAGAGGAATACGTATGTTTGAGGACACCTACAGTCAGCCAGATGCGCCCGATCCCGTTCTGGACAATGAGACGGTTCTCGGGCTCGCCAGACGACACGTGCCTGAGGCACGAGCCGTGATCGGTGTCGATGAGTCCGGCGGTGAGGCGCGCACGTATGCGATCGACGACTCGGTCATTCTGAAAGTCCAGCGGCCCCAACAGCTGCGTCCTCGCACCAGTCTGGAGAAGGAGGTGTTCTTTCTCAAACAGTTGGAGCAGTCGCCAAACACGAGCGTTCCTCGTGTGCTCGGGTATGGTCGCGAAGGAGGGCTCATCGAGTACACGGCCCTGACGCGCATGCCGGGAAAGGCGATGCGGCACGTCTCGCTCGACGAGAACGCACGGACGCAGGTGCTGATCGAACTCGGGAAAACCTTGCGCAGAATCCACCGGCTTCCGCAGGAACCGTTCCAGCGAAGCGGGTTGTTTCCCGCGGACGACTCCTCTGAGATTGTGCGCACCCGCTTCAGCCACTACTTCACCTCCATGGTGGAGCGAATCAGAACGCAGGATCGTCCGTGGACGCTCGATAGCACACCCGAACAGCTTGGAGAGCTGGCGCTTGCCTTGTTACCAGCCGCCGAGGAGAGCGTAGCGCTGCACTCAAATCCTGGGCCAGAACATACCTTTGTCCACCCCGACACCGGCACGTACTCGGGTCTGATCGATTTCGGGGATGCCTTCATCAGCCATCCGGCGCTGGATCTCCGCCGTCGTGCCGGACCGCAGGATCGGGAGGCCATTATGCGGGGCTACACAGCCGAAGAGCCGGCAAGTGACTCTTTCATGGCGACGTGGCAGGTGGTTCAGGTCCTCTCCGATCTCATCGACATTGCGCACTACCCCGATCGAGCAGCGAGCGCGGAGCAAGACCTGAAGGAACTGGTATCGCGGTTCTAGAGATGACAGAAGCAGACGGTTTGGCTGTGTCCGGCGGCGACAGATGAACGTCGTCGACATGAAGCACATATCGAAGGCCTTCGAGGGACGTGAGGAGTCGCTCCGCGGCACCAAACTTGAAGCGAAAGGGGTGGCGCTATGGGTGAGGAACGCGGCGCGGTCGCTCCAACTCACCAGTAATCAGGCACCACCGGTCAACGCGCTCCGAGATGTTTCGCTGCACATCGCTCCGGGCGAGATTTTTGGCCTCGTCGGGCGAAACGGCTCCGGGAAAACCACGCTCATCAAGATTCTGGCGGGTCTGATCCGCCCAACTGCCGGAACCGGACAGGTCACGGGCATCTCACTGGACGATCCCGGTGAGATTCGGAAGCGCGTGTCGTACGTCTCGACCACGGGGTGGATGGGGTTGGAGTGGCCACTCACGGCGGAAGAGAATGTCCGCTGCTTCGCGGCACTCTGCGGCATGCCGGGGCCACTGGCCCGGGAACGGACGGCGGAGGCGCTGCGGGATGTGGACCTGTGGAACAACCGCCAGAAATATCCATCGCAGCTCTCGAACGGGATGCGGCAACGGACGATCCTGGCCCGAGCGCTGCTGTTTCGCACGCCGTTGCTCTTACTGGACGAACCGACCGTGGGGCTTGATCCGGTCACAGTCCAGACAGTCTTACAGCTCATTCGGGAACGACTGAGAGCGCGAGGACAGACTATCCTATTAACCGATCACCAGTCCACGGAGATGGAAGCGGTGGCGGATCGCATCGCCGTCCTCGAGGCCGGTGAGATCGTCATGCTGGGCACGCCGACAGAGCTCCTGGAGCGGCTCAGCGACCTGACGGTCATCGAGATCCATACCGAGGAGATGGTGCTGCCCTCCGACCCGCCTCCCGCCGTCGTCACGTCCAGGCAGCACGTGGAGCCGCCGGGCGCACTCGGTCTCCGCACCTGGCGCATCCATGCCCGCAAGGACCGGGATGCGCTCCGAGAGGTGCTAGGATGGGTGATTCAACCCTCTGGTCGCGTCGTCTTTCTGGCCGAGTCGTCGCCTACCTTCCACGATGTCCTGGCCCTTGCAACCCGCGTTGAACGGGCGGTGACGCCAAGAGAAGTGACCGGCGCATGAGTACCACCTCGGGCATTCCCCAACGAGTTGATACTGCGGCGCGTTCGCTACGGCGGGAGGTGGGCGCACTCTGGGCGTTCGCGATCCGTGAGTATCGCGTCTGGCAATCTTACCGCGTCAATCAAGTTATGTGGATGACGAACATCTTCGTCACCACGCTCATGTTCTTCCTGCTCGGCAAAACGCTGGCCGGCCACGCCGGCGGACTGCTGGGTCCGTACGGCACGAACTACATGTCGTTTGTGGTGGTGGGTGTCAGTGCCAACTACTTCATCGGCAGCAACGTGGCCGATCCCTTTACACGCATCCAGCGTAGCTACTTTAACGGCACCGTGGACCTGCTGCTCCTCAGCCCCATGTCGATCTTTACCCCGCTGGTAGGATTCATGTGGAAGTCCGTGCTCGACGACTATCCCCGGCTCCTGTTTGTCGGCGGGTTCGGCATGCTGTTCTTTGGAGCCACGTTCCACTTCGACCAGTGGCCACTCGCATTTCTGTTCACGGTGCTGCTGCTGCTCGCCGGGTTCGGCATCGGCGTGATTAGCGCCAGCTCCTTTTATCTGCTCAACATCAAAAAGGGCGAGGAACCGGTCCAGTTCGTCGTCCAGCAACTCCTCGCCGCGGTGCTGGCGGGAAGCTACTACCCGATCACCGTGTTGCCCCACTCGCTGCAGTGGGTCGCGTGCACCATTCCCCACACCTATGCCTACGATGCCCTGCGCCGTCTCTTGGATCCGGGAGCACGGACCACTACTGCCGTCCTCCCTATACAGCACGCCCTGCCGCTTTCGCCGCTGCAGGTCGATGGGCTTGCGCTCGGCCTGATGAGCGTCTTGCTCCTGCCCCTCGGGTTCTGGCTGTATGCCCGGGGCATTGAGCTGGCACGTAGTAACGGGACGCTGACCCGATGGCAATAGTCGACATCTACGGCATTGGCAAGTCGTATCGCGCGAATCGTCATGAGACCACGATGGTCCTCCAGGACATCGACCTGAAAGTCAACGACGGCACCGTCCTGGGACTGCTGGGGCCAAATGGCGCCGGTAAGACTACGCTGATCAAGATTCTGGCGGGCCTGCTTAAGCCCGATCAGGGTACCGGCACAGTGCTGGGATACGATCTTCTCCGGCAACACCGAGAGATTCGGGCGCGAGTCAGTTTGGTGGCGCCGACTGCGGATGTGGGGATCGATAACAATCTCACGGTACGTCAGAATCTGATCTTCTGGGCACCGGTCTATGGCCTCCGCGGACGCGTGGCACGGGAGCGCATCGATGATCTGCTGGGACGCCTGGACCTGACGGACAAGGCGGACTTCTGGCCGATGCACATCAGTGCGGGCCAACGACAGCGGCTCGCGCTGGCTCGATCGCTGCTCGCGCATAACCGGCTGGTGTTCCTGGACGAGCCGACGAACAAGCTGGACATCGAGGGAGTTCGCTCCGTCCGTGAGATGATCGTCGACCTCAACCGGAATGAGGGCGTCACCATCATCCTGACAACGCACGTCATGGAAGAGGCCGAGGAACTATGCGATGAGATCGCACTGCTTCGGCAAGGAGAATTGGTGGCATTGCGCAAGACTGGCGAACTCACGCGCTCGCTCAGACTGACTCGACCCATTCGCGTCACCGTGGAACTCCAGACGCCGCAATACGTCTGGCAGGCGGGCATGCTCGCCTTGCCGGCGGTGACGGGTGTTCAGATGGCCAGTGCCGGGGCAGGACTCGCCACCTTTACCCTCGATTCAGTCGATCTGCGCGCCACCACACCCGCGCTCATTGCCTGGCTTGGGCAACAGGGGCTTCGACTCGTCACTATGCAGGCTGAGCCGGTGACGCTGACCGATGTGTTTCTTGCCCTCAATGCCCCGGTGCAGGCGGCACATGGTGTCTGAGATGATCGCGGCCGAGCAGCAACAGGGCGGAATTGCTCCCTTCTTGCGGGCCTGTAGTACGACCGCATGGCTGGAGTACCGAAACTTGCGCTACTACCCGTCGAACCTATTCCTGGCTGCGGTTCAGGAACTGACGATGGTCGCGCTCTGGTACTTTGTGGCGCGCTTCCTCAGTGCGGGAGCGGATAGCGCAGTGCGCCAGTACGGCGGGCACTATCTCGCCTACGTGTTGGTTGGCGTGCTCGTCAACCAGGTGGGGCTGGCGGCACTGAGTAGTCCATTCACCACCATCTCGGAAGCGTTCTGGGATAAACGTCTTGAGACCTATCGGCTGTCCATTCATGGAATCTGGGCCAATGTCGTGGGCCGACTGGGATGGCAGGTGCTCTTTTCCACTGTGATGCAAGGTGGTGCACTGGTAGTCCTCCTGGTCATGGGCGCGGTCAGCGTGAAAATCGGCCCGAACCTGGTCATAGCGGGCATCGCGTATCTTCTGTTTGTCGCGGCCAATGCCGGCATTGGCATCGCGGGAGCCAGCCTCTTCTTCCTATTAGAGGTGAAGAGCGGCGCAGACCCCATTACCTGGTCGTACAAGTACCTGGTGATGTTGATCACAGGTCTCTACATTCCCGTGTCGATCCTCCCCTTGGGGGTGCGGCTCGTGGGACAGATCCTGCCGCAAACCGAGGCGTTCTCGATCGAACGGGCGGTCCTGTTGACAGGAGCAGGGCTGGACTCACCCCTGGTCGCAATGAGTCTTCTCGGTCTGGCGGTCGCCACCGGTGCTGTTGTCCTCTGCGGCTACCTGATGCTGAGAACGGCGCTTCAGCGAGCTGAACAGCGAGGTGGCATTGGCGTCGTGGTGTAGCCGGACGATCCCGAGACCGTCGAACCACACTGCGCTCTCGATCCCCCTTCTGCTCATTGCTGCCGCCGTCGTCGGCTTCTTGCACTCCATCATGCCGGACCACTGGGTGCCGCTCGCCGTTTTCGCCCGTACCCAGCGCTGGTCACTCATCCGAACCGCCCGAACCAGCCTCTTGGCGTCGATTGGACACGTGCTCACATCGATCATTCTGGGTGGCATCATCGCCCTGGTTGGTCTCCAGTTTCGGAGCACCTTTGAGACCCAACAGGGCCACATTGTCGGTGTTGTCCTAGTCCTGACCGGGATAGGTTTTGCCATATGGGCATTGACTGGTCACGGGCACCATCACCACGACGCCGGTCACGAGTATGAGGGCCACCACGACCACGGCGAACATAACGTGCATCATAGGTGAGGCGTGAGAGGAAAGAACGGGGTTGCCAGCGGCTATTTCGAACTTGTATCGTTACTTGTACAAGATGTCGCGAGGATATTCCACATGAAGAAGATAAATCCCAGCTTGGAGACCTTTCCATACGGGAAGTTCCGCGCGGGATATCGGCACATCATCGATGAACACGCAGGTGAACCGTTTGCCCTAGGTCCACACGGGCGCCCTGAGGTTGTTGTTATGCCGTCGGAACTCTTTCAACAGATGGCCGGCGCGAGTCGTCAGCTCGAGGAGATGAGCCGAACTATGCCGATCCTTTTGGCTGCCGCGCAAGCAGGTGTTGCGTTTCCTTCCGAGACTCTGGCTGCCCTGGGTTACCGCCCGGAGTTTGATGCAAACAAGCTGGCCAATTTCGTCAGCCGTTTTGCGGGTGGCGCCACCCACGACGAGGAAGGACAACCTCTGCCCGAGTCGCGCGTCTCTCTGGGGCATGAGCCGGTGGAGGAGGATGACCTCGAACTGACGTACAGCGACTCGCTCGTCAGTGCCTGATCCCTGGTATCCGCCTCCGAACGCATACTACGTCCCGGAGCAGGAGGTGCGAGAGTATCCTTTACGACAAGGTGACCTCGTCGGTCCAGTGATGATCGGGGGTACCCGCACGCCCATCGTTCAAATCGTGCATCCCACGTGCGAACTGGGCAAGGCGAGTGTTGACCATGTCCAGGTCTGCGTAGTTAAAAGCCTGTCGATCTTGACCAACGTTTCCGAACGTGAACGCGTCGTGGCAGGGATGCGCGAGAAGGAGGGACGTTTCCTCGTTGCTTTCGCGCACACTTTCTTCCTGCCAGGGATGCTCGACGACGACGAAGGGATGTTCGCGGACTTTCGGGGCCTTCATCTTGTTGATCGACGGGACGTCTCTCTCGCCAATCGCCAGGTTGCTTTGACGCACGACTGTCGCGTGCATTTCATCCGTCGATGGCTGTATTTCCGCTTCCGCATTCTCCTGCCACTCGACCAAGTCCGCGGCCTCGAAGGAGAGCGAATTGGAGCAGATTCAGCGTTCCCGGGGCCTAAACCACCGTGGGCTTCGTAGTCTTGTAGACCAGTAACGGATCCATGAGGAAACGGATCTAGTTCGACTCAGCGCGCTTCTCCCGCGCGGTGTCGGTACGTGCCAAAGGCTCAACACGCCCTTGGTTTTCCGGCATCTCCTCGTGCAGGGTTGCACCTCGTACGTCCCGGAGTCATCTTTGAAGGGAAAAGTGGCTTAAACAAGCAAAAAAACAGCCCCACGTTCCGCATGGTGAACTCCTTTGGCTACGAGGCACGACTATTCCGGACGGAGGCGGTCACCACAGAGATCGGCTCTCCCAGAGCCCAGATCGCCCCACGCGAGCGATGGTTGTGGAGCAAGGGCTTCCCGAGCCCTTTTTGCTCGGGAAGGCGGTCACTTTTGGCTTGCCCAAGCCAAGGTTGTGGTGGCGGCGGCGGGATTCGAACCTGCGACCAAGGGCTTATGAGTCCCCTGCTCTGCCACTGAGCTACGCCGCCCCGAGATAGGTCGAAATGATGGTAGCGGAGGTTGGATTCGAACCAACGACCTCCGGGTTATGAGCCCGACGAGCTGCCACTGCTCTACCCCGCGATGCATCGTTAGTATACAAATCTGATGGCCGCCGGGCAAGCCCAGGCGCGCGCTCCACACGCCGGCGTCCAATCCGTTACTATGTCCCGTACCTCTCCACTAAAACGCCCCAGTGAGGCTCAGCATGTCCATCGCTCCACAGCTTCCGTTTCAGCTCAAACGACTTGGCGCCGTGATGGAGCCAGACCTCAACGATCCCAATGAGGTGTGGGGAGTGCTCAATCCTGCCTCCGCCCGCCGGGGAGACGACCTGTACCTCTATCCTCGCATCGTGGCGGAAGGAAACTACTCCCGCATCGGCATCGCGCGCGTGATCTTCAATAATCAGGGCGAGCCAACCGGGGTGGAACGTCGGGGATTCGCGCTGGAGCCGGAAACCGACTACGAACGCGCCGAACGAACCGGGGGAGGCGTGGAGGACCCGCGCGTTACTTACGTTGAGCCGCTGAAGCGCTGGGTCATGGCCTACACCGCCCTGTCCCAATTTGGCCCCCGAATCGCCCTGGCAGTATCAACCGACCTAATCCACTGGGAACGGCTCGGCCTACTGCACTGGGACACCATCGAGGGCGAAGACTTCAGTCAGTACGGAAACAAGGACGGCATGTTCTTTCCCGACGTCGTGCTCGATCCGCAGGGCAAACCCGCGCTCGCACTCTTGCATCGTCCCACCTATCTGGTGCACCGCCCGGATGGTACCATCCTGCTCGAGGTGCCCGGAAACGCGCACGACGAACGAGAGAGCATCTGGATCGCCTATATCTCGCTCGAAGACGCGCAGGCTGACATCAGGAAGCTGGTGCATGTCTATGGCAGCGAACTGCTGGCAACGCCCGAGGCGCCGTGGGAAAGCCTGAAGATTGGCGGGGGCACACCGCCCATCCGAACCCCCTATGGCTGGCTCACCTTCTATCACGGGGTCAGCGGCACCGTGTCGCTCGACCCCGCCGTGCCCAAGAACGTGTGCTACGTAGCCGCCGCCATGGTCCTCGATCTGGAGCACCCGACAAAAATTCTGTACCGGTCACCACGTCCGGCGCTCGAGCCGGAACTCCACACCGAGATGCACGGCATCGTCCCCAATGTGGTCTTCCCCACGGCCATCGATGTGCGCGGCGACGGGCTCCTTGACGTATACTATGGCATGGCAGATTCGTCAATTGGGGTCGCCACCACCACCATCCCCGATCACTTAGCTATCGAGTCTCAGCAATAGTGCATTCGTCGAGGCAGAAGGAAACGAACTGATGAAGCTCGGCATTCTAACCGGTGGAGGTGATGTCCCCGGTCTCAACCCTTGCATCAAGGAAATGGTCACCCGGTCGATCGACGCCGGCCACCAGGTGGTGGGAATCCGGCGCGGCTGGTTAGGTCTGCTGTCCTATAATCCAGACAACCATGAAGACCAGTCCGAATGGGTGCTGCCCCTCACCAAGGGCACGGTGCGCACCGTCGATCGCTTCGGCGGCACCTTTCTCCACACCTCGCGAACCAACCCAGGGCGAGTGAATCCGGCCGATCTACCGGATTTCCTCAAGGAGCAGTACGGCTCTAACGGCGACCAGCCGATCGACTGCACGCCGCACGTCCTGAACGTCTTGCGCCACCTGGGCATTGATATGCTGGCGCCGATTGGCGGCGACGATACCTTGAGCTATGCCGTACGGATGCACCAGGAAGGAGTCCCCGTGATTGGGATTCCAAAGACGATGGACAATGATGTCTACGGCACCGATTACTGCATCGGGTTCTCCACGGCGGTGACGCGCAGTGTCGATCTGATCCATTCGCTGCGCACCCCGACCGGTTCGCACGAGCGAATCGCGGTGGTCGAACTCTTTGGCCGCAACTCGGGTGAGACGGTCCTGATCTCCGCCTACCTGGCGGACGCGGACCGGGCACTCATCTCGGAGGTTCCGTTCGACGTACAGCGCCTGGCGGATTTGGTGGTGGAGGATCGGCGCCGCAACCCCAGTCACTACGCCATAGTCGTGATCTCCGAGGGGGCGACTATGGTTGGAGGCGCTATCGTGGAGGGCGGCGAGGCGGATGCCTTTGGCCACCGCAAGCTCGGGGGCATCGGGCAACTCATCGGTGAGGAGCTTCGCCAGCGTACCGGTATCGGGATTGTCTACCAGCCGCTCGGCTACCTGATGCGTGCCGGCCCTCCCGATTCGCTCGACCGCATGGTGGCTATGTCGTACGCCAATCTGGCCATCGATCTAATCCTCTCCGGCCAATTCGGGCAGATGGTGGCGCTGCAAAGCGGCGTCTACACCACCGTACCGCTGGCTAGCATCACCAACCGGGTCAAGCGAGTCGACGTGGAAGAATTTTACGATTCGCAGGCCTACCGACCAACCGTGGCCCACCAGATGGGTAAGCCGATGTTCCTGTATTAGACGGCTGCCAGCGGTGCCTTCTTTTTCCCGCCCATTCCCTTGACACGACCTCAAATTTGGCCTAGATTGAAGGCGTCCGGTGCACTGCCTGAGAATGCGCCGCGAAGGAGGCCACAATGGCTAAGGGTAATGACAAACGCGGAAAAGAAAAGCGAAAGCCCAAAAAAGAGAAGAGCATCGTAGGGAAGGCCACGGTGGCCACCGAGGTGCTGCAGCACGTCGCACAGCAGACCCCCAAAACCGAAGACCAGGACCAGTAGTAGTCGGAGGCTTGCACCATGGATACCGTTCGAACCGTCTGTATACTGGCGGCGGCAATTTTCCTGGCGTTTATCGCCTGGCAGATCTTTCACTTCGTTCTCTGGCTGCTGACCATGCTGATCACCGTGACGATCGTCGTCGCGGTCCTCTACCTGGCAGTTCGGATTCTACCGTTCGGCCATCGCCACCGTACCACCTGGTAGCGTCGCATGCGGACTATCGCAGGCGCTCCCGGTACTCGGCGTGACGTAGTCCTCGACGAACTGCACGGTCGTCGCATTGAAGATCCGTATCGCTGGCTGGAAGACGCCGCGAGCGAAGAGACCTCCGCGTGGGTGGACCAGCAGAACGCCTACACGCGATCGCTGCTCGACGCGGTTCCTGGTCGCGCCGCCATCCACCAGCGGCTCTCCCAACTGCTCTCAATCGGCCTGGTAAGCACCCCGGAGGTGCGCCACGGCCGGTACTTCTATGTCCGTCGCGAGGGCCGGCAGAACCAGCCGGTACTCTATCTGCGTGAGGGGTTGCACGGGGAGGAACAGATACTGCTCGACCCCAATACGGCCAGCGCCGAGGGGGTGACGGTGCTCGACTGGTGGTACCCCTCTCGCGATGGCCGGCTGCTGGCCTTCGGCTACTCTCAGAACGGCGATGAGCACAGCACGCTGCAGGTCCTCGACGTGGACCATGGCGAACTGCTCTCGGAGCGCATTCCGCACACGCGCCACTCGTCGGTCGCCTGGCTGCCGGATAGCGGCGGCTTTTTCTACACGCGCTATCCCGCGCCCGGCACGGTGCCGGCCGGTGAAGAGAACTACAACGTCAGGTTCTTTTTTCACACGCTGGGCGACGAGGCGGACAATGACCCGGAAGTGCATGTGACCGACCTGGAGCGCGAGGACATGCCGTGGCTCTCGATCTCGCCGGATGGGCGCTATCTCACGGCGGGCGTACACAAAGGCTGGGAGCGGTCCGATCTCTTCGTGCGGGATCTCCGGCAGCCGGACTCGGGCTTCGTGCCGGTTGCGGTTGGTTTCGACGCGCATTTCTCTGGCACGGTCGTCGACGATCTGCTGTATATCCACACCGACCTGGAGGCGCCCCGCTACCGCCTCTTCCGCGTCGCCGCCGGGAATCCGGAGCGAGATGGGTGGGAGGAGATCATTGCCGAATCGCCCGATGCGGTGCTGGAATCCTTCGCGCTGGTGGGCGGGTGTATCGTCGCTCGCTATCTGCACCGCGCCACGTCCTCCATCCGTATCTTCGAGCCAGATGGGGCACACCGCTACGACGTGGCGCTGCCGGCGCTGGGAACCGTCACCGCCGTGACCGGAGAGTGGGAGCAGCCGAATGGCTTCTTCACCTTTGAGTCGTTCACCCTGCCCCCCACGGTCTATCGCTTGACTGTCGACGCCGGCGCAACCACGGCGTGGGCGTCGATCGACACCCAGCTGGACAGTGACGACTTTACGGTGACGCAGGAGTGGTACACGTCGCGAGACGGTACGCCGGTCTCCATATTCCTGGTGCATGGCGCCAACCTGGATCGCTCTCAGCCGCTGCCCACCTTACTCACCGGATACGGCGGCTTCAATATCAGCCGCACGCCGCTCTTCTCCCGCTCGATGTACCTCTGGCTCGAACAGGGTGGGATGTATGCTTTGCCCAATCTGCGCGGCGGCGGCGAGTATGGCGAAGTGTGGCATCGTGCCGGCATGCTGGATCAGAAGCAGAATGTGTTCGACGATTTCATCGGCGCCGCCGAATATCTGATCGAGCAGGGCTATACCGATTCGGCCCATCTGGCCATCCAGGGCGGCAGCAACGGCGGACTGCTAGTCGGCGCCGCGCTCACCCAACGCCCCGATCTCTTTCGCGCCGTGGTGTGCGCCGTCCCCTTGCTGGACATGCTGCGCTATCACCACTTTCTGATAGCCCGGCTCTGGATCCCGGAGTACGGCTCAGCGGACGATCCGGCTCAGTTTCCATTTCTCCATGCCTACTCGCCGTATCACCAGGTCCAGTCGGAAAGCGAGTATCCCGCAGTGTTGCTGACCACCGCCGAATCGGACAGTCGAGTGGACCCACTGCACGCCCGCAAGATGACGGCGTTGCTGCAGGCATCCAGCGCCTCGCACCACCCCATTCTGCTACGCGTTGAAACGCGGGCCGGTCACGGCATCGGCAAACCGCTCGCCAAGGTGATCGAGGAGCAGACCGATATGTGGAGTTTCCTGTTCTGGCAACTGGGTGTCACGATACCTGAAATCAAGCCCCGCCCTGAATCGTGAACGCGCTCAGATGGCCGCTTTGGTCGGTCATGAGCAGCTTTCCTCCGGCCAGCAACGGGTACTCCCAGTGAATCCCGCCGATGCCGGCCCCGCTCCACAGCACTTTGCCACTGGCAGGATCGAGGACGCGCAGTAGGCCGTCGCGAGCCACGTATACCACGTTCCGGCTGATGACCGGGGTGGTGCCGCCTGTGTTCAGGGACCATGCCTGATTGAGGCGAAACTTGCCGGGTGAGGGGCTGGACAGGCGATAGCCGGCAATGCCGCAGTCGTTAGCGTAGATCACCCAGATGGCGCCGGAGGATGACTTCCACACTGCCGGCGCGGTGAGCACCTCGCAATTGCCGGGCGCCGCGATATCCTGCAACTCTCCGCCCAGATGGCCGGGGCCTTTCTGTCCACTCAGATTGTCACGATTCAGCAGACGCAGGGCCACGCCACTGCACGAGTCACAGGCCGGCCCCTTGCCACCCTGGACCAGCAGATGATAGCTGTGGCGGCCCTGCTGGATGGTTGGCAGCATGGCCGGTCCGGTGCTGCCCAAGTCGGCATCGCTGCTGTTGAGCGAGGCCTGGTTGGGAGGTGTGTAGGCGTCCAGCAGGCGCGAACCGGAAGGGTCCAGCTTGAGGACGCTGTCGCCCCAGTTGGTGCGACCGTTCCAGGGGCCGTTCCCGCTCACCACATACACGTCGTGGGTCACCGGGTCGACGGTTCCCTGTCCTCGCCCGAAGAGACCGGATTGCGCTGAGCTGCAGTAGTTCGACCGGCCGGCGGTCGGTCCCAGCAGCGTCGCAACATTGCTGCAGAGCGAGTTGAACACCGGGGACCGGCCGGTCCTCAGGTCGATGCTCAGCAGATGCCCCTGGTAGTGACCGGCATCACCGATAAAGCCGCTGGTGGCCACGTAGAGGTGGTGGGTGCCGATGGTGAGATTCGACGGCACCTTTTCCACATCCGGCATCAGCGTCACGGTGTGTGGCCACACTTTGCCGGTGGACTCCTGTCCGGTCAGGGCGTTGTAGCGATGAACCTTACCATCCAGTCCGGGCGCATAGACCCACTGCCCCGACGGATCCGCGACCGGTCCGGCCGTAGTGCAACGAGAAGGCCCGCTGGTGGATCGAGACCACACGGGCCGTCCAGTGTTGGCCTGGAAGGCGTAGAGAGTAGCGGTTCGGACCGGGTCGCCCGGGCTGCAGTTCGAGCCGTTGTTACCGGCCAGGACGTACACCAGCGGAGTGGAGGTGTGGCGCGGATGGGCCAGGTAGGCGCCGGCGGAATCCGCATTGGGGGCGATGCTGCGAGTCCACAGTCGGTGCAGGCTGAGCTGGGCGAACCGAACAGGTGGATCGTGTGGTCTCGTGACCGGCGCCACCACGGCCAGATACACGGCGAAAAGAAGGAACACAACTTTACTCATCAGATCAATCTTTCACACCACACGTTGGCGCATCAGGTGGTAGTCACTGTTCCATTCGATCATGCCGTCTGGGCCGCTCGATCAACCAATTCCTGTAGCCGCTCCAGTATGTCGGCCCCCTGGCCATCGCCCAGGTAGGCCGCCGCTTGCAGGGCAAAGAGACGCGCATAGCGTCCATCCAGCGCCATCAGTTGGTCATGGGTCCCCTGTTCAACCAGCCGGCCGTGCTCCAGCACCAGGATGCGATCGGCCAGGCGTACGCTGGAAAAGCGGTGGGAAATAAAGATCGCGGTGCGGCCGGTGGTGAGGGCACGCAGTCGCTGGAACAATTCAAACTCCGCCTGCGCATCCAGCGCCGCGGTCGGTTCATCCAGGATCAGGATGCGCGCATCGCGCATGAAGGCGCGAGAGAGCGCCACCTTCTGCCACTCCCCGCCGGACAGGTTGTACCCTTCGTCGAACCACTTACCCAACATCGTTTCGTAGCCGCCCGGCAGGCCGGCGATCAGGTCGGAGGCGCCGCCGCGCGAGGCCGCGCCCGCGATCGCCGCCAGATCGTCCATCTCCTCCACCCGGCCAAAGCCGATGTTCTCGTGGGCCGTGGTCTGATAGGTCGCGTAGTCCTGATAGAGGACGCCAATCTGACGCCGCAACTGGTCTGGATCATACTGCCGGATATCCACCCCGTCGATCCTCACCACACCGGCGGTTGGATCGTACAGACGGCTGAGCAGCTTGATCAAGGTGGTCTTACCGGCGCCGTTGCGGCCCACGATGGCCACGGTTTCTCCCGGCTCAATGGTGAAGCTCACGTCCTGGCTGGCCTCGCGTTGCGAGCCCTCGTAATGGAAGGATACTCGCTCAAACTCGATCCGCCCAGCCAGCGGGCGCGGCACCGGCACCGGGTGCTCCGGCGCGGTGATAGATGGCTCCTGGTCCAGCAACTCGAACAGGGAGGTGAGATAGAGATTGTGCTCGTACAGGCTGCTGAGACCGCTCAAGATGCTCTGCAACGAGGTTTGGACCGAGTTGGCTGCTTGCGTGTAGAGGGTTAGATCCCCGAGCGTCAGTCTCCCGTTTACCGCCTGGACCGCCACGTACAGATACGTCCCCGAGCTGGCCAGGATGCTCAAGGCGCCCCAGCCATAGCCCGCTAGATAGCGGCGGGTCACCTGCCCCTTCTGGTCGTCGTAGTAGCGCTGGGCCAGCACGCGAAAGCTCTGCACAAAGTGAGGACCCAGCGTGAAGATCTTCACCTCTTTGGCGTAGGTATCGGTGGTGAGCAGTTGCAACAGGTAGAGCATACGGCGGCGGATGGGCGAGTTGCGACGGGCGATGGCATAGCCGATCCAGCCGTAGCGCGCGTCCGAGATAAACAGCGGGATCGGGGCCACCAGCGCCACCAGCGCCAGCCAGGGACTGAGAGCAACCAGCAGCGCGATCATGGTCAGGAAGGTAATCAGCGTCCGGACCAGGCCAAAGGCACCCGAGACCATCTGCACCGGGCGAGTCGTGGCCTCGCGCTGGGCCTGCTGCAGGATGTCGTACGAGTGAGCGTCCTCGAAGAAGGTCAGGTCCAGGCTGGAAGCGTGCTCCATGATGAGCAGCTGGACGTGCATCCCCACCCGCTCTTGCAACAGTTGCTGACTGATGTTGGAAAGCGTGGTGAGCAAGGTATTGAGTGCCGTGATCACCAGCTGGATCGCGGCCAGGATAATCACCGCGGTCAGCACCGTGACCACCGGCGTGGAGATCGATCCCCACAGCAGGCCAATGGCCAGCACGGTGCGGTCGGGCCGGTGGTTGGCGTGGATCAGGATGGCTCGCACCACGGCGTTGATCAGCAGTTTGGCGGTGTACGCCTGAGCCGCCGGAATCAGGCCAGCCAGCACCGTCACGAGTGCCAGCAGCACGGTCAAGGGACGGCTGGCGCCCCAGACCAGCGCAAACACCTTCCGCGCTCCGGCGACCGTCCCTCCGGTCGGAATCAGAAACCGCCGCAGGCGTGAGCGAGATTCATCGTCCGCGGTGGGCGTGGAAGGTTTTCTCGAGGTTCCGGAAGGTCCGCTCGGTCCGTGGCCATCAGGGTATACAGTGGCCATGCGTACCTCTCACCTCCAGATTCCCTCGTTTCAGGCTAGCCATTACGCGCACGTTCCGGCAACTGGTCAAGAGTCTAGGTCTGATAGAAGATCCAACCGGTCTCGCGCTGAACCGTTGACGACCAGGCGTGCCGAGCCGGCGTCATGTCGCGCCTGGCACGGTGAGCTGCACCGCTATCGTGTCGCCCACGTCGAGACCCTCAGATCGGCGAACGGCGACCTTCAGCGGCACGACGTACCGCCCGTTCTTGGGGAACAGCGACGTCTCCCACCGGGCATCGCCCACACGCACCTGGACGGGGATCATGCCCCACCCGTACGTCACCGCCCCGGCCAGCTCGTGCAGGTCGTCGCTCTGCTCATCGGGGACGGTGACGAAGTAGTACGGCGACGGGCCGCGCCAGTGCCAGATCTCGCCGGTGAACGCGACGTCCATCAACTGCTACAGATGCAGCAGCGTTCGCAGATCCACAAACACAAACAGCAGCAGCGACGCGGCCACAACTCCGGCGACCAGCAGATAGCTCCAGCGTCGGGCGTGGCGCACCTTCCACAGGCGCCGCACATTGCGGACCAGAAACACAATCGCGAGCGCTCCGAGTGCCAGCATCAGCCACGGGGGGATGCTTGCCGCGACCCCGATCCAGGGCAGCACAAACGGCAGCACGATGTACTGTATGGTGCAGCGCAGCGCCGACAGCAGCAGGCCAAATGTGAGGGCGCGCTGTGCGGGAGCGGGCAATGCCGGAGGCACACCCGATTTGCCGGCAGGAAGCGCCCGCGAGACATCAATTTCTTCAGTCGCCATTTTGATTCTCTCTCTTGACCCGGCGTCCGGAATTGGATGCCGTCTCCGCCATTATCCCCCGGCGCTCCTGCCGAATCCCAATTAGGTTGATGACTAGGATGCTGTTCAGAATGGGTACCTGCCGGATGCGGAGCAGAGGGCCAGAGGGTTAGGCGGAGCCAACTTGTGCTCCGAATGGGGCACGGCCCCTACCAGAATGGTGACCAGCACAGGGACATGGTCGCGCCGCGTCTACCGCCGCGCGGGGGCACGCGTGCGGACGAATCCTGCCTCAGCCAAACGCATGAAGTCGGTTGAACTGCCCGCTTATGAGGTCAGGGCGCCAGCGCCGATCGAAACGCCACCGTCATCCAGCGACTACCGAGACGGTGACGACAGAAGTCTTGTGACAATTCGGGATCTTTCTCGTTGTATCAGCGAGCAGACGAGAAAGGGATCCAACCTGTGGCGATCATGAGGGTGCACGTGGCAGAGGGACACGCCGATATTGAGCACGATTGGAGTCCAGAGCGCGAGCTCTCGGATTTGATGCAGCAACATGGCGAGTCGTTGTTCAGTTTTCTGCTGGTGCTGGTGAGAGAGCGAGAGTTGGCGCTCGATTGTCTGCAGGAAACATTCACGCGGGCGTTCGAGCACCTGCGGCGTGGAAAGCCGGTCAACCGACCGTGGCTGTACACAGTGGCGCGGAACCGAACGATCGACGAATTCCGCCACCGGCAGCGAGTGACCGCCGATTCCGAGAGGCTCAAGGAGATGCCCGAGAAAGAGCCGAGCCGCCATGGACGGGTACGCCACGTCCTTGCGACCCTCACCGAGGAGGAACGCGAGGTCCTCTACCTCTACCTCTTCATCTTTGATCGTTTCAAGACCGCCGAGATCGCTGCGATGCTCGGTATCAGCGCAGGCGCGGCCCGCATGCGTCTCTTCCGCGCACGAGAGCGCTTCCGTACGCTCTATGGAGAGTTCCAATGACGATACACGACGCCTATCAACCCCTTCTGGCCATTCGTGAGGACCTCTCAGCAACCGAGTCGGCAGAGTTGGAGGCCCACCTGCGCGACTGCGCCGCCTGTAGGGACGCCGCGGCGGTGTACCTCGAGCAAGACCAGGTAGTCCGCGAGCTGCCGCGAGCGTCGCTGTCGCCCGCGATCCAGCAGGCTATCGTGCGTCGAGCAGTGGAGAGTGGCGCGAATGTGGGGCGAGCGGACGCACGGGGCGAACAGGTGCAGGCGCCTCGCTCCCACGGCGGATGGTGGCGTGATGCTATCGCGCGGCGATTCGGCCGGCGGATGTCGGGGGTGTCCGGAGCGATTGCTGCCGTGGCGATTGTTGTCGCCGTGGTGCTGCATCCGGGGCAATCGAGCGTGAGCCCGGCGAATGCCTACGATCTGCTGCGCGCGGCTGCCCAGGCCTCGGCGAGCCAGTTTCCATACGCCGGGTCCTCCGAGGTGAGCTACCTCGCTCTGCCGGAATACACTCTGCCGGACTCGGTGGCAACGATAACGGGCCGGCACCGCGCCCTCATCCGATGGGAGGTTCGGGATGCGACGCACTTCCGCGTAGACATCCAGACCGTCTTGCCGGCGCTGGATGCGGGGCATGAGACGGTGGTGAGGCAGGGTCAGAAGATCTTCCGGTACGACTCTCGTACTAATACCTCCGCAGTGGGGACCGCGTCCCCCTCCGAACGCAAGTTCTTTGACTCGGCGCTTCTGCCGAGACTGCGTACCGGCGGAGAGCGCAGTGAGGTGTCTGAACCAGATCCTGCGCAGTCAATTCAGAAGTTTCTGGCGCAGCAGGAGAGCATCCGAGCGAAGGTGCACGGCTACGCGCGGATCATCGGTCATACTGTCTTGCTGGGCCGGAGGGTGGATATCGTCCAGTTTGCACCGCTCGTGCGCGTCTACCAGGAGACCGCCGGCCATAAAGGCCCTGGCGTACTGGTGCACGTAGCCGGGGTAGGGAAGGCCTGGATTGACCATGACCACCCCTTCCTCCTGCAATACCGGGAGTATGGGATTGGAGGGCTGCATGACGTGGGCACGGAGGGGCTCAACTTCGTCTACCGCGTCACGTCCATCCACTATGGCGCCGCGCCAAGGTCCTCACAACTGGTCTTTCATCCGCCGGTTCCCATCCGCAATGCCGGCCACTGGACGATAGGATCGTCCGTATACACAAGCCTCTACTACAATAGGCAATTCATTTATGCCCCGGTGCCAGATCGGTACGCGCATCTGGACTGGGTGCAACCTCCCGGCGTGGGAGGAAGCGAGGCGATTGGCCCTCTCCCGGTGGTAACAAAAGCATCCATGCTGTATTCCGTAAGCGGTGGGCACCGTACTACGTATCTGTACAAGGGCGACCCCTTTGGCACCACGTACATCACCGGTCCGTACCTGTACGTCGAGGAACGGATCCAGGTGCATGGACTGCCGATCGGGCTGAAGACCGGGATGCCGCTCACCACGGGCGCCTGCCGGATGTGGATCGACAAGACAAACGGCGGCGTCCATTGGGTGGCGTTCCAGCATAGGCACACGTCGGTCCTGGTCGTGAGCAATGCGCTCTCAACACACGATCTCCTCCAGTACGCCTACCGAGAGCTGTGCTCGCCGCGCTGGTGAGCGGAAGTCTGTCACACCCGACTCCCCGTAACTCTTCCCATTTAGCACGCACCCTTGCTTCCGCGCGGTAGCTGCAAGGTCGCCGTTGTTGTCGCGGTTTTCGGTCGTTTTATGAGACGAGCATCTTGTACCCAGCATCCGCTGCGCGACATCAAACGCAAGGGATAGTATTGGGCACTAGATTGAGAGGCTCTTAATGAAGATGATTTTCGCTGCTTGTCTGACAATTGTCACTGCGCTAGCTGAGGGCACTCCTACGATGTCCGCTCCTGCGCGGAGGCTTCAGTCGTCGCATTTTCTCTTCCCGGTAGCTGGAGGCTGCGCGGTAGTCTCGAGCACATGCTGGACGGGCGGCGCCATGGTGACGACAGTTCAAATCAAAAAGACGACGAGCGCGGTGCCCGGGTTTAGCCTTGTAAACGATGCGCCATTCACTCGTACGAGTTCCAGACAGCCTGCTGTGCAGCGTCTCTATCAAATCGTATGTTCCTTACCCGCCATTCATGCAACGCAGCGGACATCATGCGGCGCCGATTGGGGCGTTGCATATCATCTGACGTTTTGGCGTGGCCAGGTACGGGTATTGCATGCCAGCGCGGAGGCGGGTGGGTGCGCTGTCCTCTATCGAGGGTCGGTTGTTGGACGGAGCCGTGCGTTCTCAACGCTCGGCCCGGTGTACTTTCGCTTCTGGTGTGCTGTAGCAAAGACCCTGAACGTGCCGGAAGCGGATCTGTTTGCATATCCCGCACCCAGGCAGGGCCCGAGCGAAGAAGAGCGACTCTGCACCGGTCGCTGACTCGTGGCCTTCTGCATAGTGCGGCACTTCGCGGTTTGGCGCAGAGTGGCATCGCCTATACCGACGATGTCGTGTGGCTAAGACGACTGAAACCTTCCGGTGAATAAGCATCGGGAATAGCTCGTCCTCTGAAATAGCCTCAGTGCTGCACTGCCGCGTTACCTCTAGCCGATCTTGGTCGGAGGTAACAGCGCTCATTTCATGGAGTCAGCGGTCACGGCCTGATCTCAATCGAAGTCCATATACACCGCGATTCGCTTTGCCTTAGCGGCTACCTGCGTACAGGGGCGTACCGTACGGACACCCATCGCCGACAAGGAAGGTAAGAACATCTACTCTAAGTGCTGGAGCGAGGCCACGCATAGTTCAGGCGATGGTAGCAACCCATGCTCGTCAAGACAGTCCAACTCCCCGCCTACATCCCGTAACTCTTTCCGTCTCAAATCGTTTTACTCTTGATACCAACTGTGCCCTGAGATCCACTGGACACCGTGGCGCGGGAGGTGCATCATAGCGGTACAGGGAGGCGATGATGACCAGGGTGGAAGGTGGGGGACGGCGCAGACCGCTTTGGATTCTGCTGGCACTGGTGGTGATCGCGGCGTTGGTGGCAGGCGGCTTGCTGCTGCGACCCGCCTCGACGGTCGATGCTGCGCCGGCTTCGGTGCTCGGGTGGACTCCTGGGGTGACCAGCGGGGTGCCGCTGACGGCTCCGCTCACGGTGTACTTCAGCCGCCCCATGGACCAGGCCTCCGTGGAGCGCGCCTGGCGCCTCACGCCGCGCCTGCCCGGCAGGTTTGTCTGGACCGATAACGCGGTTGCCTTCCACCCCCAGCCGGCGTTCACCGCCGGGTCGTCCTATCGGCTCAGTCTGGCGCCGGGCGCCCGGGACGATCAGGGCCAGCCATTGCAGAACCCGCTCCGGGTGGCCTTTGTCACCGGCAGCGCCCTCAAGGTCTCAAGCGTCACGCCGCCTGGCGGGATGGAGGCGGTGCCGCTCAACGGCCTTATCGCCGTGACCTTCAATCACCCCATGGTGACGCTGGCCGGCCTCAGTGCCGCGACCGCCGATCCCACCGGATGGCAGCTCTCCATCTCACCACCGACCTCCGGTCACAGCAGCTGGCTGGGGACCTCGACCTGGCTGTTTCACCCGGATCACGGCCTGGTCCCGTCCAGCCACTACTCCATACTCGTGCGCGGCAGTGTACGAGACGCCTGGGGACAGCCGCTGGGCCACGATCTCACCTGGTCTTTTCGTACCGTGTCCCCTCGGGTCATCGCCGAAGATCCAGCCCCCAGCGCTCACTTCGCCGACCCGGCGGGCGCAATTCGCGTCACCTTTAATCAGCCCATGGACCACGGCTCGGCCGGCCTGTTCTCGCTGCGGGCCGCTGCCCCGGTTCCAGGCGCCACCTACTGGGACGGCGACACGCTAGTCTTCCAACCGGCTCACCCGCTCGATCCGGCCAGCACCTATTCCGCCGTGGTAGACGGGGGGATGCGCGCCGCGAACGGCCAGGCGACGCTGGGTAGAACAGCCTCCTGGAGCTTCCACCTGGCTCATCCACCCGTCGTGGTATCCAGCACGCCGACCAACGCGGGGAGCACTGCCAATAACTATGCGAACATCATCTTTTCCGCGCCCATGAGCCAGCCCTCCCTCGATCGCCATCTCACGGTGAGCCCGTCGATTCAGTACATGGCGACCAGCCTGTCCGGGACATCGAACGCCAACACCGCGCTGTTGTACTCGATCAACGGCCAGTTCGAGCCATCCACCAAGTACTCAATTACCATTGGCGCGGGAGCACTCGATATCTATGGCCGCGCACTCCTCGCTCCTTATGCCTTGACCTTTACAACCGCGCCCATGGCGCCCTCAGTGGTGCTCTACGGGCCACCCGGCAGCGGACCCGGCGTTTCTTTCACCGCTGGTCGGGTGGTCAAGGCTCCGGTCCAGGCGGTCAACGTGACCCGCGTTCACTACACCCTCAAGCGCATTGCCCTGGCTGCCCTTGGCTCCGCCACCGGGTATGGACAGACCGTCGAGCCGCCCGGCGTTCCGGTCGGTTCCTGGACCACACCGGTCTCTACGCAACTCAATCAAGTGCGGAATCTGAGCGTGCCGCTGGCAAGCTCCGCCGGCACGCCGCTGCCTCCCGGTCTCTACTGGCTGGGAGCGCGAGGCACGTCGAACGTGGCGACCGTCGCGGCGGGGAATTCGCTCCAGGCCAGCTCGGAAGCGGTGGTGGCGGCGAACGCCAGTGTCACCATGACCCAGGGCAACGGACAGGCTCTGGTCTGGGTCAACTCCACCGCGAGCGGCAAGCCCCTGGCAGGAGTGCGCGTCGCCCTGCTCGATGGAAACTCACGCCTGGTTCGCTCCGGCCGCACCGACGCCTCCGGGCTGATTCTGTTTCATGTCTCGGCCAACACCTTTCCCGTCGCCGCGGTGGTGGACGATGGCAGCCACTTTGGATTGACCACCTCCAACTGGTCGCCGCAGGTGCGCGCACCGGGCAGCGGTCCGGACCTCACCGGGCAGTACGTCCCTCCACCCACCGGCGCCTACGCCTATACCGACCGCCCGCTCTACCGTCCGGGACAGATGGTCCACTTCCGCGTCGTCATGTGGCGCGTCCGCGACGGCGTCTATTCTCACTTGGGGCCGCGTGTCGTGACAGCCAACGCCAGCGATGGGCAGGGACACACGGTGTACCACTCCACACTCCGGCTGGACCGCTGGGGTACAGTAAGCGGCACCTTCCGCCTTCCGGTCAAGGCCGCGACCGGCTATACCGGCGTCGGTGTGAGCCAGCCCGACGTCCCCAACGGAGAGAGCAGCTTGATCGCACCGTTTACCATTGCCGAGTTTCGCAAGCCGGAGTTTCTGACCACGGTGTCCAGCGATCGGTCCAGCTATGTGCAGGGGCAGACGATCCACGCCACGGTTCGCGTCCGCTACGTGTTCGACGCGCCGGTGGCGGAGCAGCACGTTTCCTGGACCGCCTACACCCAGCCGCGCTTGGTGCAGCCGCCCGGCTGGGAAGGATACCAGTTTGGCGACCAGGCTGCTCTTCAGCAGCAGGAGCAGATGCCCGTCAGGCCAGGCGACGCGCCGCCCAGTCAGTTCGGCGAGGTGCTGGCCAGGGGCGAGGGGATAACCGATGCACGCGGCGAGCTGGCGATCCAGGCGCCGTTCGATCTGAGCCACCAACTGCTCGACCAGACCGTGACCATCGAGGCCACCACCACCGATCTCAACCATCAATCGGTCAGCGGCCGCACCCAGGTCCCGACCAACCACGCCGCGCTCGCCCTGGGCCTTGCCGCCCAGAAGAAGGTAGTCCCGGTCGGTGGAGACGAGACAATTGAGGTGGTCGCGGTCGGAATCAACGGCGCGCCAGTACCACATCAGTCGCTGACCGCCCGCGTCTATCGCCGCACCTACACCAGTACCCTGACCGACAACGGGTTCTCGCAGCCGATCTTTGAGCAGGCGCCGCACGATTCCCTGATGCAGTCTCAAACCGGCGCAACCGATAGCCGGGGACATGCCGCCTTCTCGTTTGTTCCAGGCGCCGGTGGCGATTACTACGTCGCCGTCACCGGTCGAGATGCAGCGAAGAATCCGGCTCTGAGCGCGCTGACGGTGTATGCCAGTGCCGCGGGTTTCAGCGATTACGGCGCCTCGTCCAGCAGCGTGATCTCGCTGCAGCCCGACCAGCCGGTGTATCGGGTGGGCCACACCGCGCATATCCTGGTCGCCGCCCCGTTCACCAAGGCCTCGGCATTGGTTACCGTGGAGCGCGGCACGCTTCAATCCTATTTCGTGCGGAGGCTCGCCTCGAACTCCGCGGTGATCGACGTTCCGGTCACCGGTCGCGACCTGCCCAACGTGTACGTCGGCGTCACGCTCTATCGCGGCTTTCGCCACGGCTCTCCGCCCGATTGGCGCTATGGTTTGACCGAGTTACACGTCAAGCTCAATTCCAGGAAAGTGATAGTGCGTCTGACCCAGAATCACACTCACTATCACCCCGGCGAGGTCGTGACCTACCACGTCACGACCACCGACGCGACCGGCCGCCCAATGCCGGCCCAGCTCTCCCTGACCCTGGTCGATAGCGCCCTGCTGGCCCTGCAGGACCAGTCCAACGCCAACATCCTCAGCGCGTTCTACGGCGACCGGCAGCTGGAGATGTTCGTCTCGTCCGACGGCGCCGCCGCGATCGATCATCTGCCACCCCAGCCAGACTTCGTCATTCGTCCGGCGGGTGGATTTGGCGGCGGGGGAGGCGGACCCAGTGGGCCGACCAGCTTCTTCGACACGCATCACACGGCGAAGGGGTCCAGAGTGCGCCACCACTTCGAGGACACCGCCTACTGGACCGCCGGCCTGGTGACCGATCGCAGCGGAAAGGCCACCATGCAGGTGCGCCTACCGGACAACCTGACCACCTGGCGACTCGACGCGCGAGCCATCACCGCCGGCTATGCCGTGGGGCAGGCAAGGTTGGACACCCTGAGCACGCAGGACATCGTCCTGCGCCCGGTGATGCCTCGCTTTTTCCTGCAGGGCGATTCGGTGCGGCTCGGCGCCGTCGTGAACAATAACCTGAGTCAACCGGTCACGACCCAGGTCTCCCTGGCGGCTTCCGGCCTCACCGTCACCTCGGGCGGAGCACAGAGCGTGACCGTGCCCGCGCATGGTGAGCGACTGGTGACCTGGCAGGCGCGGGTGCCGGAGGGGAGTTCGGCGCGCGTCACCCTGACCGCCACTCCCTCGACCGGCGGCGTGCAGGGCGACGCGGTGCGGCTGACCTTGCCCGTCCATCCTCCGCTCACCGCCGAGACAGTTTCGGCCACCGGTCAGGTGTTCAGCTCGATCAAGCAGGACGTGCTGGCGCCGGCCGGCGCCGCTTCCTCGCCCGGCGCACTAACCGTCCAGGTCTCCTCCGCGCTCACCGCCGGGATCGGACGCGCCCTGGCCGATCTGCAGCCGGCGCCATACGAGTCGAACGAGGACCTGGCCGCGCGCGTGCTGGCCGCCGGCTCGCTTCGCACCCTACCGGCAGCCATCACCGGCCTGACGCCAGCCAGGCAGCGTGGCCTGATCGCGGCGCGCGACGCCGGCGACGCCAAACTGCTGAGCCGGCAACTCGCGGACGGTGGCTGGCCCTGGTTCAATGGACCGGCCGCGCAGAGCGATCCGCTCATCACGGCCGATGTGGTGCAAGCGCTCTCGGAATCGGGCGCGCCTGGTTCCGGTCGGGCTATCGAGCGGGCGCAGGGCTACTTACGTGGCGTAGCTGCCATTCCCTACGGCCAATCGCCCACCACACGATCGACCCTCACACCGGACCAGCGGGCGCACATCATGTGGATCGTGGTCGAGCCGGGCAATTACGGGAATGGAGGGATTCAGGGATCACTCTCCGCCGCCGAGGCGCTCTATACCAGCGCCGCCCAGCAAGCGCGCCTCGGTCCGGCTGGGTTAGCCGATCTTGCTCGGACCCTCCATGCCCTGGGCGACACAGCACGCACCCGTAGTCTGGTGGCTCAACTCGATGCTGATGCCATGGTCAGCGCCACCGGAGCGCACTGGGAGGGCTCATCCGCCGGCCCGTTCCAGGACTCGGCGGTCTCCGCCACCAACCGCGTGTTGGGAGCATTCCTGGCGGTAGCCCCGCACGACGCCTTCGTACCGGCGGCAGCTCGCTGGTTGATGCTGGCTCGTCAAGGGAACGGGTGGGAGTCTGCACGCGACACCGCGCAGGCCGTCGCCGTACTCTCCGCCTACGCCCATAGCGCCGGCGAGGGACGAGCCAACTACCGCTATCGGGTGACGGTCGACGATCACCAGACACTCTCCGGCGGCTACGGCGCCAGGAGCAGCATTCGCTCCGCATCAGTCGCGCTACCTGTGAGCGATCTCAAACGCGGCGGCCGAAGCACCCTGCTGATCGAGCGTCTCCCCGTCAACGGCACCACCGGGACAGGCCCCATGTATTACCTCGCTCAACTCCGCTACTTCCTGCCCGCCGCCCGCATCCGGGCGCGCAACGGGGGGATCGCCGTGTCGCGCCGCTACCTGGACCTGACCGGGCAGCCGATCACCTCAGCGCCAGCCGGCTCGCTGCTGCGCGTGGAGTTGACCATCCAGGCCCCACAGACGTTGACCTACCTGGACCTGGAGGACCCGCTTCCCTCCGGCTTCGAGCCGGTCGATCAATCGCTCAATACCGCGCAGCAAGGACTCGCCGCCGCCCCCACGCCGCCCCCCAGCGTGACGGACCTGCAACCATATCTCGATCACACCAACCTGCGCGACGACCGCGTCTCGCTCTACGCCGGCTCGCTCCCGGCCGGAACCTACACCTACACCTATCTCGTCCAGGCGACCCTGGCCGGCAGCTACGCGGTAGCGCCCACCCAGGCCGCCGAAGCGTTCTTCCCCGAGGTCTTCGGTCGCGGCGCCGGCCAGCAGTTCACCGTGAGGTGACGCCCCGATGAGCCGGACCGCTACTGTTCGGCTCATCGTGTTTTTCCGTGACTTCGCTAGGACAAACGGAGAGCCGCGTTTCGTGTGCCTTAAAGCCAGATGTCCACGCCCGAGACCGCGAACTCGACACGTTCGTCGAAGCGGAGCCGCAGATCAAGACGCGCGAGCTAGAGCTTCCCGTATTGTCCCGGTCTGACTATCGAGCCATTCGTTGATTTTCGCCATGGCACCGCGGACCTGGTCAGCCGCCTCGGGTAAGACACGGTGCGGAGAACTCATCACCGTGAACTCATCCGGGGTGGGGACCTCGAACCGCGGGCTCTCCGCGAGAATCAGGCCATCCTCGTCAAGAATATCGGCGTCGATAACCAGACGGCCACCCTTGCCATCTCTGGGGTTGCGCCACGTCACCGCGATAACCAGAACCTCGTCTGCGTCTGGCCCCGATCCCCGAAGGGCGGAGGCATAGGCGCGCAGCGGGAAGCGCTCATTGCTATAGGCAGTGTACTGCCAATGAACCGGTGATAGCCCACCGGCGATGTCCTCCACAATACTCTGAATCTGTTGCTTCTCCGCGCTCACTTGAGCGCGATCAAGAACCATGCTCATCTACGACGCCAGAACTGGTTTCGGGGATAGCTCGCTCGCCCTCATACGCCGCATGAGCGGCACGAGCAGCACAAACGCCGTCAATCCAGCCACCGCGAATACTGCCCCTCCGATGCCCAACATGAGCCGGATTCCGATCCGGTCGGCCCAGACGCTGGCGATCAGGGAACCAACCAGAGACATCAACGCACTTGCCGTGAGAAAGGCGCCGGAAACCCTGCCCCGCAGGGCGTCCGGCACTTTCGCCTGAACCAGGGTATTCATGCTGGCAATTCCGAACAGCACAGCGACGCCGGCGACGAAGGCCGCGCCAACCGTGACCTGAACGCGTTGCGCCACGGCGATCACCATATCGAGTACGCCCAGCGAAAAGATGCTCCAGGCGAGCAGACGTTCGGGCGGGGTTCGCTTGGTTGGTGAACCAATGAAGAGGCTGGCGACCACGCCGCCGATTCCCTGAGCCGTCAGAGTCCAGGCATAGATCTGCGCCGAACCATGCAGGACGTGCCGAACGAACGGAGCCAGGCAGACCGAAACCATGCTATTGCCGAGAAACACCAGCATCATCACCAGGAAGACCAGGGAAACCCAGCGTTGTTCCAGAACAAACTGGACGCCGATCAGCCAATCCCTCCAGGCTCTCCCTAGACGGGTGCCAGACGATATCGGCGGTGATGCCTCAAGCGTTCTCCCCTCGAACGCGATACCGATCAAGGAGATGAGCAGCGCGGAAAATGCAAACGTGGCAGCATCAGCCAGAACCACGCCACCGAGTCCGACGTGTTGCAACAGCAAGGCGCCCAGCGACGATCCAATCAAGACCGCGAGAAATCCGCCGGCCGAGAAGGCGGCGTTGGCGCTGGGAAGCTCGTCTTCTCGCACCACGTGTGGAAGAGCGGCGTTGCCGAAGGGTCCGGCAAAGTGTGCGACCGAGGAACCAAGGAAGGCGACAACGTAGACAATCCACAGGGATGCCGTTGAGTGCACCGCGAGCAGCGGCAGCAGAAGGAGGCCACGCAGCCCGTCGCTCCAAACGATGGCCCGCTTGCGTTTCCACCGATCGGCGAAAATGCCACCGACCGAGCTAAAGAGCACCATCGGCACTGTTTCGCTCACCAAGGTGGCCCCCGACGCCAGCGTGGAGCCGGAGATTGAGTACACGTAGTACGGCAAGGCGGCAATCAGGATGAAGTTCCCGATCCCCGAAATAAGCGCCGACCACCATAACAGCGGATAGTCACGCTGCCGCAAAAGGGAGAGCATGGACCGAGCGTACCAGCCTGTGCTTACTAAAAGTCAAGGACGCGGCACTGACGATGATCTTGCCTCAGGGATCATAGGCGTATGCGAGCGGGGGTATGGGACGAGGTCGTGCCACAGCGACACCTGGACGTGGGCAAACTCGTGACAGACTCGAACGACTGATGTTCTGCGCTCACGAGCGCCGTGGATGTGCCCCGGTTGGTCCGT
>JAABUJ010000562.1_pt1 | contig 70694 bp, 65 predicted proteins | sample 5559131 | NCBI WGS metagenome assembly JAABUJ01 (sample SAMN10711875, study PRJNA513366) | rock metagenome | isolation source: Antarctica rocks | place: Antarctica: Victoria Land, Mt New Zealand nord | collected 2016-01-07 | reverse complement strand
TGTCCGTGCCGGCTGTGTCCGTGCCGGCTGTGTCCGTGCCGGCGCAAGCCGTGCCCAGACCGTCGAAAGCGAGCTTGGCCTCGGTGAGCGAGACATGGCCCAGCCGTTCGACATCGCTGATCGACAGACCAGCCAGCAGGACGCTCTCCATGAAGTGACCGGCATCGCTCTCCGAGACGCTCAAATCGTGGAGATAGCGGCGCCCCATGGCGCCCCAGTCCCCTCGTTGGGTCACATCGTCGAGCGGGGCCCGCAGGATGGCGAGAGCGGCCCCCCGCTCGCCAGTTCCCCGGTATGTGAGGGCCCGGGAAAGGACGAACATCAAGAGGTCGGGCAGGACGCGGGCCGACTCGTCAGCCGAGGTCCGGGCGACCTGAGCGGCCCGAGCCGCCGGCACTCCCAGCTCGCCCAGCTTGGCTGCCAGGGTCGGGCCGCAGTTCATGATGGCCCCGCCGGCGGCCAGCCCCAACATGTCGCTCCCGGTCTCGCCGGTGGCGCCCACCAGGTCCTTGAAGGTTCGCTCCAGGTCGATCCCGAGTCGAGGTTCCTCGGCCAACGCAATGGCAGCCCGAGCTAGATCACGGTGTCGAACCCGTAGCACGCCAGCACTCCCGCTGGCCAGTCCCTCTTGCCCAAGTCGATGAAGGATCTGGAAGCGATCCGCCCGGTCCAAGCCCAAGAGGTCGGCCAGCACGTGCAGGTCCATGCCCCCGGCTCCAGCCACGTCAGCGGCGGCCGCGTACAGGAATGCCTCTTGGGCGCTGTGGCCGCTCTCGAAGCGGTGCTCGTCGTCCCCCAGGCTGGGCAGCAATCCAGCCATATGAGCCTCGAAGCCGCCGGGGCCGTACCGCAGGCCAAGGGCGGCGTCGAGGAACGTGGTGGCAGACAGCCCGCTGCGGCCATGGTAGGCCTGGATGAGCGCCTCGCCCCGCGCATCGGGAGCAGTCTCGGCCAGGGCCCCCAGGCAGCCGGCAGCTTCCCAGGCTCCGACGACCTTGGTTGCTTCTTGCGGGGTTAGCTCCAGCATTCGGGCGGTGGCACCAACACCGGGCCAGAGGTCGAGGATGGATGACCACGCCGGCTCGACGCTGCGACCACCCTGGCGGAACCGTGCCCTCCAGTCGTCGTAGCTGGCGGCCAGCAACCAGTGAATGTCCCTGCGCCCCGCCGACTGGGCCCGCCTGGCGGCCTCCTCCAGCCCAAGGGCGATCTCGTCGGCGTCGTCGCTGACCAAGACCCAGTTGGTGGTCGATGGCAGCGCAAGGACGGCCTCGATGTCGAGTTGAGTCCCGGCATCCCGGTAGAGCACCCGATGTCTCTCACCGACCAGGTCCACGGCTATCTGACGCAGAGCCGTGCTCTTTCCCTCGCCGTCGGATGCAACCAACAGGACCATCGACTGACCAACCGGAGCCCCAAGGAGGGCCAGTGCTCCGGTAACCACATGGCGACGGGGGATCTGGTCTGGGGGCGCCAAGGCGTGGCGCCACTCCGGCACCTGACCACCGTAGAAGCGCTTCAGATCCTGCGAGCTCAGCGCCATCCGATGTTCGTCGAGAAGGGCGGAGGTGACCTCGGTCCAGCCCGCTAACACCGGTGGCTGGGCTCCTCGACCAGGCCCGGCTGGGACTCAAGAGGGGTGGGGCTCCTGGTCACTGCTCCGCATCCTATGGCGTGGCTCCGCCTCCTTAGGTCAGGTGAGCAGTCGGGGACTGCGCGGTGGAGGACTGGAGGCGCACTGGAAGTTGTCGCCGGACCAGTGGGTGAATGTTCGCCCACTGTTCAGCTTCTGCTAACCCCCCGTCCCCTTTCCCACCCGAGACCGGCTCTAGGTTAAGCCCTTCCGTGAGCTTCCTCCAAGCGATCATCATCGGGCTGATCCAGGGTGTGACCGAGTTGTTCCCGGTGTCCAGCCTGGGCCACGCGGTTGTGCTGCCCGCCCTCTTCGGATGGCACAACGTGGTGGCCGCCCAGACCGCCAAGGAATCATTCTTTCTCGCTTTCCTGGTCGGCCTCCACGTAGCCACCGCCCTGGCCCTGCTGGCCTTCTACTGGCGAGACTGGGTAGCGATCCTCTCGGCACTGGTCCGCTCCACCCGTCGGCGCCGGATTCAGACCAGCACTGAGCGCCTGGCCTGGCTCCTGGTGGTGGCCACCATCCCGGCCGGGCTGACCGGCATCGTGTTCGAGAAGACCCTGCGAACGCTGTTTGCCAAGCCCCTGGCTGCCTCGGTCTTCCTCTTCCTCAACGGTTTGGTGCTACTTGGCGGGGAGGTGGTCCGCCGCCGGGCGCTGGTTCGCCAGGCCGTGGTCCGCCGGGCTGAAGCCCGCCAGGGGTTTGACGGAGCGGTGGACGCTCGAGGGACCCTCCCGCCAAGGGGGCCAGACCCAGGGCCGCATCGTCGCCTGGAGACCCTGCAGCTCCGTGAGGCCGGAGTCATCGGCGTGGCCCAGGTGCTGGCCCTCCTGGCCGGGATCAGCCGATCAGGGATCACCATGGTGGTCGGCTTGGTCAGGGGACTGGACCATGAGGACGCCGCCCGGTTCTCCTTCTTGCTGGCGACGCCGATAATCCTGGCCGCCGGCGTATACAAGCTGCCCGACCTCCTCGGGCCCAATGGGAGCGGCGTGAGGGCTCAGATCCTGGTCGGGAGCCTGGTTGCGGGAGTCGCCGCCTATCTGTCGGTCCGGTACCTGGTGCGCTACTTCCGCTCCCACAACCTGGTGCCTTTCGCTGCCTACTGCCTGGTGGCCGGCGCCTTGCTGATCGTCCGCTTCACCCTCGCCTGAGTGCACTCAGAGACGCACTCTTGGAAGCACTGGAGGCCGACGTGACCCTAGCCAGTCGACAACCACAGCGAGCCGCCCTCGCCGGTCCGGACACCATCGGGCGCCGCCTCATGGGAGCTGCGGCTGGTATCGCGGGATCAGCCGTGCTGGTGCTCGGCGCCCATGCCTCCACCGATCTGTACCAGTGCCTGGGCGTTGTCTGCGGGGTGTGGTCGATTGGGGCCGGGGCGGCCATCTGGACGTCGGAGTGCCGGTAGGAGCGGTAGCCCCACGTCGCGGTTCCTAGTGCGCGTCTGACTCCCGGGCGTAGACCTGCGCGGCGTAGATCTCCAGGGAGGTCTCGCACTTCGCCAGGGCCGCCTCAGCGGCTGTACGCCCCGGCGCGTCGAAGGCGTCGCGCCCGCGTACCTTGGCGAACCAGCTCTGCAGCTTGGCCAGGTCCACCTCGTTCTCCTCCAACTCGGCGTAGCTGAAGTGCTCGGCCACATGCTCCTTTTCCACTTGCACCAGGAAGTCCTCGGCCCGGTCCACTATCTCCGCGTACTCGTCGTCACGCGCCGCTTGAAAGCCAGCCAGGATGTCCGCCTCGCCCACCAGTGCGTCGCAGACGAGCAACACCGCGGTGCCGCTCATCTCCATGATCTCCCGACGCAGCTTGCGCAGGGCCCGCTCACCGGTGGGACTGGCCGGCAGGGCAGCAGCCGAGTTCTGCAGGTAGATGGCACCCAGACCCTTGAGCCGCCGCCACACCGTCGCCCGCAGCCGGGTGGGCTCAGACGGCACCTTGTAGATCAGCAGCAGCCAAGCACTGGGGTGCCCACCCTCGGCTGGGTCGGCGGCGGCCGCCGGGTGCTCGGAGTTGCTCATCGTCCCAGTCTGCCCGTCCGAGATACGAGCCTGATCGTCGCCGTCACTTCACCTGGGCGCTACCCAATGGCTACCCACCGTCAACATCAGTTCGATACCTTCCCAAACGATCGTTACTTTGAGTCCCGCAACCATTGGAGGGTCCATGCCGTTTCGCTTTCGTGGCAGCACCTTGGCAGCGACCCTGCTCGCCACCGGAGGCCTACTGGCCGGCTGTGGCTCTGGTGGCTCGGGGTCGGCCACCGGTGCAGGCCATACCAGCCGTCCGGGCGCAGGAAGCGCCTCGTCGATCGTGCCGCTGGTGGTGTACTCGGCCCAGGGCTATGACTCGAAGGTGACCGCCGCCTTCCAGGCAGCCACCGGCATCCCGGTCAAGCTGGATGATGACAGCACCGGACCACTGCTGACCAAGGTTGCCGCCGAGCGCAACAACCCCCAGTGGGGCCTGCTGTGGGTGGACGGCGACACCGCCTTTGCCGCCCTCGACAAGCAGGGCCAGCTGCTCGACTACGCCCCCCCGGTCCCGCTCAACGATGCCGGCAAGGCGCTCGTGCCCACCGACCACTCCTACGTCCCGGTGAGCACCACGGTGATGGCGGCGCTCATCTACAACGGGGCCAAGACCTCGGCCGTGCCGTCCAGCTATCAGGACCTGCTGAGCAACCAGTACAAGGGGCTGGTGGGCATGAACGACCCGTCGCAGTCCGGCCCGACCTTTCCCTTCATCGCCGGGCTGATGAACCAGCTCGGTGGGCAGGCAAGTGGTGTGGCCGACGGTGAGGCCTACCTGACCAAGCTCAAGGCCAACGGGCTGCACGTCTTGCCGACCAACGGTGACACCCTCCATGCCCTGGAGACGGGCCAGATCGAGTACGGGCTGATCCAGAGCTCGGCGGCCACCGGGGAGGTGGCCAAGGCCACCAAGAGCGCCAGCTACGACCCCAAGGTCGTCTACCTCCCCAAGTCGACCCTGCTGCCGGGAGTGATCGGCATCGACAAAGCGGCACCGCCGGCCGAGCAGGCCGAGGCCAAGAGGTTCGTCCAGTACGTACTGTCCCCGGCCGGCCAGCACGTGATGCAGACCAGTGACCCGACCGGCGACTCGCTCTACTGGCCGGTGCTGCCGGGGATCGACGCGGTGTCCGTCCTGCCGCCCTTCCCGAGCAACTATCAGAAGATCGACCCATACTTCTGGGGCCCGCTGGAGGGCCAGGTGAACTCCTTCTTCGACACCAACATCAAGTAGCCACCCGGTTCCCGACGCCGCCGTGCCCGTAGACGCCCCCAGCCGACCGTCCGAGACGACCGCTCCATCAGCCCAGGCCACCGGATGGCGCGAGGGGGGCGCTGGCGATTGGGCAGCAATGGTCCTCTCACGCTATCGGGGCGCGCCCATGGCGGTCTTCTGGCTGGTCATAGTGGCCATCCTGGTCCTGCCCATCGTGTTGTTCCTGTTGGTGGCCTTCTCGCCCCGATTGCTGTCCCAGGGCCCCCAGTGGTTCACTCTCTCGGGATTTCGTGCCGCCCTCGGTGGTCCGCTGCTTCATGGCGTGCTGGACTCGCTGCTGGTCGGCGTGTGCAGCGCGATTGGCGGCGCGGCTATCGGCTTCGGGGTGGCCTGGCTGGTGCTGAGAACCGACATACCCCAGCGGCGCCTGTGGACGGGAGCCATGTTCGCCCTGCTGCTGGCTCCTTCTTACCTGGTGGCTCTCGGATGGGAGCGACTGCTCGAGCCGTCAGGCGTGCTGGACCTGCTCGGCGTGCATCCGGGCGGGCTCCGCTCCTTGTTCTACGGTCCCTTCGGCGTGATCGTGGTCCTCACCGCCAAGGGTGTCCCGTTCGCCTATCTGGCCATATCGGGTGCCCTGCGGGGACTGGGGGAGGAATTCGAGACGGCCGTCCGGGTCCACGGCGGCGGTCCCCTGGACGCGATGCGCGTCGTGCTGGCGCTGCTCGCGCCGGCCATCTGGTCGGCTCTGGCCATCGTGTTCGCCGAGTCGATCAGCGACTTTGGCGTGGCCGCCACCCTGGCCAACGACGCCCACTTCCCGGTGGCCACCTTCACGCTGTACAACGCGGTCGGCAACTTCCCGATCCGCTTCCCGGTGGCCGCCGCCATCGGGTGGATCCTCATGGCCATGGCTGCCCTGGCCCTCCTGGCCCAGGGCAGGGCCCTGCGGGGGCGCAGCTACCGGGTGCTGGGCGGCCGGTCCCGGCCAGCCCGTCGCCAACGGCTCTCGGCATTCCAGCGGGTGGGCGCCCTGGCCGGGCTGGGGCTGCTGGTGTTGACCGGCCTGGGCATCCCAGCCATCGGAGCGGTGTCGGCGTCACTGGTCAAGGGTCTCGGGTCTCTGGCGTCCTCCCACGGCCTCACCCTCTCCAACTACCGCCGAGTCTTCGACAGCTCGGCGCTGCGGGGGCCGTTGGTCTACTCGGCTCGCCTGGCCCTGATCACGGCCACGCTGGCCACCGTCCTGGCTGGGGTGTCGGCCCGGATGCTGGCCGAGCGAGCCAGCCGGCTGAGCGCCCGCCTGCTCGACCTCATGCTGCTGACCGCCGTGGCCCTGCCCGGCATCGTGTTCGCCGCCGGCTACATCTTCACCTACAACCTCCCCATCGCCAACCACCTGGGCATCCACCTGTACGAGACCACCATCTTGTTGGTCCTGGGCTACCTGGCCACCGCCCTGCCGTCGACGTCGCGGGTGCTGCTCGGGCCCTTCGCCCAGGTCCAGTGCGGCCTCCAAGAGGCCGGACGGGTGCACGGCTCGGGATCGGTGGTGTCGTGGGCCCGCACCGTGCTGCCTGTCCTGTCCCGTCCCCTGCTGGCCGCCTGGGTCCTCATCTTCACCGGCACGCTTCTCGAGCTACCGGTCTCCGAGCTGCTGTACCCCCCCAACCATCCCCCGGTCTCGGTGGGGATCACCAAGGCCCTGGCCAACTACGACTATGGAGGAGGCACGGCCATGGAGGTCATTGCCATCGTCTTTGCCCTGCTGGTGGTGGCAACCGCCTGGGGTCTGTTCCGGGTGCTGGCCCCGGCCGGCTGGCGCCAGCTCGGTGAGGCGCGGCGCAAGGCGCCGATGCCCCTGGGCGCCAGTGTGGCCCGATGATGCCGGCGCCCGCCACCACCGGCCATCACATCCGGATGGAAGCGGTTCGCAAGAGCTACGGTCGGGCCGTCGCCCTGCGCGGCATCGACCTCGAGCTCGGCGCCGGGAGGTTCGTGGTCCTGCTCGGCCCCTCGGGATCGGGAAAGTCGACCCTGGCCCGTTGCCTGGCCGGGGTCGAGCGCATCGACAGCGGCCGGTTGCACCTGGGCGGCCAGCTGGTCGGTGACGGACGGCGCCATCTACCTCCGGAACGGCGCAACCTGGCCATGGTGTTCCAGGACTACGCCCTGTGGCCTCACCTGAGGGTCCGGGGCAACGTCGCCTACGCCCTGCGCCGCCACCACCTCGACAGCACCGAGTCTCGCCGGCGGGTCGACGAGGCCCTCGAGCAGGTCGGACTGGCCAGCCTCAGCGATCGCTACCCACACGAGCTGTCGGGCGGTGAGCAGCAGCGGGTAGCCCTGGCCAGGGCGGTCGTGGCCCGACCTGGCCTGCTGATCTTCGACGAGCCGCTCTCCAACCTCGACGCTGACCTACGAGAGCGGCTGCGAGTCGAGATCGCCACCCTGACCAGGCAGAGTGGTGCGACCGCGGTGTACATCACCCACGACCAGTCCGAGGCATTCGCCCTGGCCGACGAGATCGCGGTCCTCGACAGCGGGAGCCTGGTCCAGTTCGGTCCGCCCGAGGAGGTCTACCACCGCCCAGCCACCCCCTTCGTAGCCCGTTTCACCGGGATCTCGGGAGAATTGCCGGGTCGGGTGCGCCAGGTCGGCCGTGACGATCTGACGGTCGATGTGGCGGGATCGGTTCTGCGGTGCCGGGCCGGCGACCGCGTCGCCATCGGCCAGCCGGTCCGGGTGCTTGTCCGCCCGGCTGCGACAGCCATCCTTGATGTCGACGGCTCGGGCCCCGATCGCTCTGTCCAGATGTCGGGGGCGGGAACGCTGCGTGGGCAGGTGGTCGACGTGGCCTACCGTGGGCGGGGGTACGATCATGTCGTGGAATGCGAGAGTGGCACCCTAAGTGCTGTCTTCGCCCCCAACCGGCATGAGCGGGGCAACATTGTGCGCCTGACTGTCGCCGCCCAGGGATGCGTCGCCTACCGTGAGACAGGACCGCACCCGGCTCATAACGACGAGGCCTCCGCAGATATGAGTTATCCGGCTGACCTAACGGCTGTTATACTCACTGGCTGAGAGATACTCGGGGCGATGGGGCCCAGTAGGAGGATTCCATGAACGGCGGAGCACTCTTTGTCGCAGTCTTCCTGGCATGCATCGTCGAAGCGGTCGAGGCCACCACCATCGTGCTGGCCGCCGGCACCGTGCGGGACTGGCGTTCGGCCATCACCGGGGTATTCGCGGGACTGGGCGTCTTGGCCCTGGTGGTGGCCGCCCTCGGGCCGGCCCTGTCTGCCATACCCCTGGCCAGTCTGCGGTTGGTGGTTGGCGGCCTGTTGTTGGTGTTCGGACTGCAGTGGCTTCGCAAGGCAATCCTGCGGGCCAGCGGTCACAAGTCCCTGCATGATGAGGCCCAGATCTTTCTCGACCAGGTGGCGGCGGCCGAGGCTGCGCCGACCCAGCGGCGCGGGATGGTCTCGGACTGGTATGCGTTCACCCTTTCCTTCAAGGGGGTCGTGCTCGAGGGCCTGGAGGTGGCGTTCATCGTCCTGACCTTCGGCAGCAACCAGCACGACATCCCCTTGGCTGCGCTAGCTGCCGGGGTCGCGGTCCTGGCGGTGGTGGCCATCGGCGTGGTGGTGCGGGCTCCCTTGTCGAGAATTCCCGAGAACACCATGAAGTTCGTGGTCGGCGTGATGCTCACATCATTCGGCATGTTCTGGGGTGCGGAGGGAGCAGGTGCCCACTGGCCCGGCTCGGACGCCGCTCTGTTGGCCCTGATCCCAGCGGTCGCACTGTTCGGTGCCGCCCTGGCATTCGGCCTCCGATCCCTGGGACGGGGATCGGAGGGACAGGGCATCCTTGGCCAGGGCCGCCGGCATCCTACGCCGGCCGAATCCCGGTCCGATCTGGGACCCAAGGCTCCCCGCCCGGTGGAGGCACCGTAATGCGCCGGTTACGAGCGTTCGGTGCTTTTTGGTACGACTTCGTGATCGGCGATGACTGGCGGGTCGCGGTGGGCGTGGTGGTGGCGCTGGCCGCCACCTACGGGATCAGCCATACGTCGATCCCGACATGGTGGCTGGTGCCTGTGGCAGTGCTGGTGCTGTTGCCGTTCAGCCTCTGGCGAGCGGTGAGGACAGACAGGATGGCCAGGTAGGTAGAGGAACTGGGAGCGCGCTGGCGCGGATTTGGCCGGAGACAGCCGGGGTGATCCGTGGCCATGCCCAGGCCGGCGATCTGACTTTCAACGCCACCGCCGCTCCCGCCGAGCTGGCCCAGATCCTGGCCGAGTGCCTGGCCTACTCGGACTCCATCAACCACCTTCCCCTGTTGGAGTTGGTTGGTCAGCCACAGGTGGTCAATCCGGACCGCAGGCTGCGTCAGGTGGCTGACGCCCGGGGATGGCCGGTGCGCGAGGTGCGGTCGGTTCGAACGAAGAACCGCCGGCGTCGCCCCACCGCCGCCTGACCTCGTCACCGATCATTCACGGTCGCCGATCATTCACGCACGTTTCACCTCCTGGGCGCCGGCCTTTCAGTCGGCGTTCGGGTGCCACCGGCAAGCTGATGACCAGCGGACGACTGGCAAGGAGAAACCTCGATGACATCAAGTCGAATACCCACCCGGTACACGCTGGCCGGGGCGGTGGCAGCAGTGGCGCTGATGGCTGGGTCGGCGGGAGGTGCTTACGCGTCGCCCATGAGCGCAGCCGGGCATCGCCCCAGCCCAACCACGGCTACACCGATCAAGCACCTGGTGGTCATCTTCCAGGAGAACGTGTCGTTCGACCACTACTTCGGCACCTATCCCCAGGCGGCCAATACCGACGGCCAGCACGTCGTCGCAAAGAGAGATACGCCAACGGTCAACGGTCTCTCCCAACCGCTGCTGACCGACAATCCCAACCTGTCGAACCCGCAGAGGCTCAGCCCTTCGCAGGCGGCCACCTGTGACCAGGACCATGGCTACACCGCCGAGCAAAAGGCCTTCGACAACGGCTTGATGGACCGCTTCGTCCAGAACACCGGTCGCGCTCTCACACTGCAGCAGTGCCTTGCCGCCGAGGCCAACCCGGCGCCGGCCACCGGCTCTTCCCCCGACTACGCAGTGATGGACTACTTCGACGGCAACACCGTCACCGCCCTTTGGAACTATGCCCAGCACTTCGCCATGAGCGACAACTCCTACGGGACCACCTTCGGGCCATCTTCCCCCGGCGCGGTCAACGTCACTGCTGGCAATACCTACGGAGCCATCTGCGGGCCTTCCAGCGCCGTCTACAAATCCAGGCCGTGCTCCGGGGCCGCCGGTTCTGTCCGGGCCAATCCAGCAGAACCTGCGCCGCAGGGCCCCGGGACCATGTACAGCGACGCCGACCCCTACTACGACGTGTGCTCGGCCACTCAGGACGGCAAAAGCGCGCCGGCCGACATCCAAATGGGCGGCAGGAACATCGGCGACCTGCTCGATCACAAGGGCGTCAGCTGGGGCTGGTTCCAGGGCGGCTTCGCCAGTCCCTCCTACGTGCCGGGCCAGCCGAACAGCGACAAGGTGGCCGCCGTGTGCACCGGGACGCACACCAACGTCCTCGGGCACTCGGTGAAGGACTACAGCCCCCACCACGAGCCCTTCCAGTACTACCCCTCGACGGCCAATCCGCAGCACCTGCCGCCTACCTCGGTGACCGCCATCGGCACCCAGGACCAGGCCAACCACCAGTACGACCTCAAGGACTTCTTCGCGGCCGCCGATGCCAGGAACATGCCTGCAGTGTCCTACCTCAAGGCCCCGGAGTACCAGGACGGCCATGCCGGCTACTCGGACCCGCTCGATGAGCAGACATTCCTGACCAGCGCCATCAACCACCTCCAGAGGCTGCCCACCTGGAAGGACACCGCGGTGGTGGTCAGCTACGACGACAGCGACGGGTGGTACGACCATCAGATGGGCCCGGTGCTGATGCAGTCCCAGACCCCGCTCGACTCCCTGACCGGTACCGCGGTGGCGCCGACCACCATGGTGCCTGTGGGGGCGAGCGCCACCACATCGGGACAGTGTGGGGCCAACGCCTCCAAGGTTGCGACCACTGATGCTGGGGCGCCCGAGGAAGCGCGCTGCGGGGTTGGCCCCCGCCTGCCGCTGCTGGTCATTTCGCCATACAGCCGGCGCAATTTCGTCGACAACAGCTTCAGCTCCCAGTCCTCGGTCGTCGCTTTCATCGAGGACAACTGGCTGGGTGGACAGCGGATCGGGAATGGGTCGGCCGACGCCATGGGCGGCTCCCTGACCACCATGTTGGACTTCACCCACTCGAGGGAGCCCAGGCTGTTCCTCGATTCCTCCACTGGGCAGCCAACCGGAGGTTGAGATGACGCAGAGTGCAGGCTTTCAATCGGCGACTGATGCTGGCGACGACGCCCGCATCAGTCGAGAGATGCTGGCTCAGCTTGATGGGGTTCTTCACCGACGCCTACGACCTCGAGTCACTGATCCGGCGTCACCGCGATCTGCTCCGACAGACTGCGCTCGTCGCGGCTCGGGTCGTCGGCCACCTCCCAGACCTCGTCCATGATCATGGTGGCCCGGCGGGTGGCTTCGTAGGCAGGCCAGCTCGGGCGCTGCGAGCCAGGGCCGGTGGGGACCTCGGGAGCGCCATGGCGAGCAAAGGCGGCCCACGCCCGGTGCATCCGGGTGGCCATCGGCGCCAGGTGAGGGCCTTCGCCCACCAGCAGGCTGACGCCCGGCTGGTCCACCGTGTCAAAGACGAAAGCCACCTCCAGGCCGTGCGAAGCGCCCAACATGCCGCCGAAGACAGGAGTGGGCCAGGTGAACAGGTACATGAATGTGGCCGGTTGGTGGAGTGACTGGGCCTCGGCCAGGCGGATGGCCGGAAGCCGAAAGATGGCGTCGCTCAGCATGGCCACCCACGCCTGCCCCGGCGAGGCGCGGGGGCGAGCCGCCCGGTAGGTCGTGACCGCCTTGGCTGCCCTGGCTTCCCCGAAGATCACCGCCGCCCGGCCCTCCAACCCGGCCTCGTCCAGGCTGGTCATGGTCGGGTCCACCAGGGTGAACAGGGTCATCTCGTCCCGGTTGGTCCCCACCACCAGCTTCACTCCGGCCGCCGCGCCGGCCCTCACCGCCTCCAGCGGTGGTCTGGGCAGGCTGATGCCGTCGACCGTGGGTGAGAACGGCAGGGCGCCGGGGGTGGCCCAGGTCGACAGGCGCCGGGTCATCACCCGCTCCTGAGCCTCTATCAGCTGGATGCCGGGCATGGCCGCCAGGGCCGTCACCGCACCCTCCCGGAGGCCAAGGTCGGCCAGCACCTCCTCGGTCACCTCGGCCGCCACCTCGGGCGACCGCACGTTGGCACAGGCCCCGCTCTGCAGGATGGCTTTGCAAAATAGACCGTCGGCCCGCGGCACCCCGAGCAGCCCACCCACGCTCATCGCTCCGGCTGACTCGCCGAACACCGTGACATTGGCCGGATCGCCGCCGAAGGCGGCGATGTTGTCCCGCACCCATTCCAGGGCCGCCACCTGGTCCAACAGCCCGCAATTCCCCGACGAGGCGTATTCGTCGCCGGCCACCTGGGCCAGGTGCAAGAACCCGAGAGCGCCCAGGCGGTAGTTGAGGGTGACCACCACCACGTCGCTGGAGACGGCGAAGGGCCGACCGCTGTACCACTTGGTGGCGCCCGTGCCGGTGACGAACATCCCGCCGTGCACCCACACCATGACCGGGCGGCGGTGGTCGTCCAGGCCCGGCGTCCAGACGTTGAGCCGCAGGCAGTCCTCTCCCTGGATGAATCCCTGACTTCCCAGCGTGGCCTCCAGGGGGGACGGGGGCTGGAGGGGTATGCGACCTGGGCGTTGGGCGAGCCGGGTTCCAGCCCAGGGCTCGGGCGCCTCCGGAGGGCGGAATCGCAGCTCGCCCACCGGGGCTCGGGCAAACGGGATGCCCATGAAGACGTGCACCCCGTCGCTGGACAGACCCTCCACCCGCCCAGAGGTGGTCTCCGCCGTCGGATCAGTCAATTCTGCTGCTCCTGCGGAGCAGTGTCGTTGATCATTGGACCGTTCTACCCCGCCCTCAATCCTGACTAGTATGATCAGGATTTCAATCTCATCCCCCAAGGGAGGCCCAAATGAGCACTACCGACGCGCTGCTGGAAAGGGCGGAGGCCTATGCCCAAAGCTTCGACCAGGCCAGCCTGCCCATGCCCCCAGGCAAGAAGGTAGCCATCGTGGCCTGCATGGACGCCCGGGTCAACCCCTACGGCATCTTTGGGCTGTCCGAGGGTGATGCCCACGTCATCCGCAATGCCGGAGGAGCCATCACCGATGACGCCGTTCGCTCGCTGGCCATCTCCCAGCGCCTGCTCGGTACGGAGGAGATCATCCTGGTGCACCATGCCGACTGCGGAATGCTGACGTTCACCGACGACGACTTCCGCCGCCAGATCCAACACGACGTCGGTCAGAGCCCTCCCTGGGCGCCCGAGGCGTTCCCGGACGTGGACGAGGACGTGCGCCAGTCCATGGCCCGGGTAAAGGGCAGCCCCTTCCTGCCCCACAAGGCTGTCCGGGGCTTCGTGTTCGAGGTCAAGTCAGGCAAGCTGCGCGAGGTCAAATAAGGGACGTGAGGCGAGTACGGCCGTCTGGACAGCGATGGCGGCCCGTCATAGGGTGGCTGAATGGCAGATATAAACCTTACCCCCCGCCGGCCCATCCTGGTGGGCATCGGCGGAGACAGCGGCAGTGGCAAGTCGACACTGGCGGCGGCCTTCTACGATCTCTTTGGCGAGGACCGCATTACCACCATCTGCCTGGACGACTACCATGCCCTCGATCGGCGCGAGCGCAAGCTGGTGGAGCTCACTGCCCTGCACCCCCGAGCCAACAATTTCTACCTGATGGAAGAGCAGCTACTGGCTCTCAAGCGGGGCGAGGCGATCGACAAGCCCATCTACGACCACGCCGACGGCACGTTCAAGGGCCCCGAGCGGATCGAGCCCAAAGAAGTGGCCATCATTCAGGGCCTCCATCCCTTCCTGGCCTCGAGTGTGCGCAACCTCTTCGACGTCAAGGTGTGGCTGGATCCGGAGCCGGAGCTGCGCATCGAGTGGAAGCTGCAGCGTGACCAGGCCAAGCGGGGTTACAACGAAGAGGAGGTTCGCGCCGAGCTGGAGGCCCGCCGGCCAGATGTGGAGGCGTACATCACTCCCCAGCGAGCCGAGGCGGACATGGTCGTGCGCTTCTCCCGGCCCAAGCCCGAGCTTCGCGACATGGGTCACCTCAATGTGCGGGTCAGCCAGCGCCACACGCTGCCCCGGCTCAGCTTCGACCAGGGTCTGGACGACGGGGAGATCGTGCGGTACCTGGTGGACGTGGAGGACGAAGACGGGGAGCAGGCGGATGTGATTGAGATCGACGGGCGGGTCACGACCGACAAGGCGCTCAAGGTCGAAGAAGAGATGTGGGGCCACATTGGCGACCGCCAGCACCACCTCCGCAAGGTGGAGCCGTTGGTGCTGGGCAGCTACGACGAGCCATCCGAGGCAGGCCACAGCGACCCGTTGGCCCTCACCCAGCTGATCCTGGCTCACCGGATCCTCAGCGCCGAGAAGTCCGTGCTGGTCCGAGTCAGCGCCGACGATCACGACGGCCACAGCCACCTCGGTGAGCACCAGCACATCTAACTGACGCCCCGCCGGGCCGGTCGGTGAAGTGTCGGCCTGGCGCCGCCCCCTGGGGCTGGCGTCAGGCGCTCTTGGTCTCGGGTTCCTTGCCCAGGTCGGGCCCGGCCTCCGGCTGGTCGAGCTCCTTGTCGCCGGCCTCGCCACTGGCCTTGTCAGCGTCGCCACTGGCCTTGTCAACGTCGCCACTGGCCTTGTCAACGTCTGTGTCGGCGCCGTCCGTGCCGGCCTCTGCTTCGTAAGGGATCTCGGTCGGGCTGTCGTCATCGAATACCCGGCTGCGCAGGATGTCCTCCGCCTCGATGCGCATGAGGTCCTCCTTGCTCAACTGCTTGGCGCCGGAGGAGACGAGTCGATCGGCGTGGCGCAGGCGCGCCCGCTCCAGCGCGTTGCGCACACTACGGGCGTTGGAGAAGCGGGGTTGGGCCATACGCCTCTGGAGGTACTCGGCCAGTGCTGTCTCGGCATCGGGAGCCAGGGTGTAGTCCTGCTCCTCGAGCATCAACCGGCCGATGGCCAGCAACTCCTCCGCGCTGTAGTTGGGGAAGTCCAAGTGGTGGGCAATCCGCGAGCTCATGCCTGGGTTGGATTGGAAGAATGTATCCATGCGGTCCTTGTAGCCAGCCAGGATCACCACCAGATCGTCGCGCTCGTTCTCCATGACCTGGAGAAGCATCTCGATGGTCTCCTGGCCGTAGTCCCGCTCGTTCTCCACCCGGTAGAGGTAGTAGGCCTCGTCGATGAACAACACACCGCCCATGGCCCGCTTGAGGACCTCGCGGGTCTTGGGAGCAGTATGGCCGATGTACTGGCCGACCAGGTCGTCCCGGGTGACCGACACCAGGGTGTTGCGGCGCAGGTAGCCGAGCTTGTGCAGCAGCTCGGCCATGCGCAGGGCCACCGTCGTCTTGCCCGTCCCCGGGCTACCGGTGAAGCACATGTGCAGCGATGGCCGGGAGGAGCCCAGCTGGTAGCGCCGGCGGAGCCGGTCGATCAGCAACAGCGATGCAATCTCTCGGATGCGGGTCTTGATGGGAACCAGTCCCACCAGCTCCCGGTCCAGGCGGCTGAGGATCTCGTCGACGTCCGACTCTGTCCTCTCGTTGACCAGGTCGACTAGCTCGTCGTCGCCCAGCTCCCGGGTCTGCGAATCGTCGGTTGCTTCGTCCGGTTCGTCGCTGTCGGACTGGCCCTTGTCGGACTGGCCCTTGTCGGACTGGCCCTTGTCGGACTGGCCCTTGTCGGAGCCGCCCGACGTGACACCGCCCGGGGAACCCCCGGGCGGTGTCATGGCGAACCCGGACGGGCGGCTCCGCTCGTTGTCGCCCGCCATCAGTTCTTGGCGTACCGCTCGCCGACCGGCTGGTTGGCCGCATACGGGTGCAGGGTGTAGCGGATCTGGCGATCGGCCGCCTCTTGGCGGTCGATCCGAAATCCTGGCTCCTCAGCGGGCCGGTTCACGATGAAGGCCAGCGCCGTGGTCTGGCGGTGCAGCCGGGGATCGTAGGCGCTCACCCGAATGTACTGGTTGGGGAAGGCCTCCCGGCACCGCTTGACCTCGGAGAAGGCAGCAGCCGCGTCCTCTATCTCGAACATCGGCAGACCCCACATCTCCCAGTAGACGTTACGGGGGTGAGGGTCGTCGGTGAGCTCGATGGCAATTGCCCACCCGTTGTCGATGGCGTATTGGATCTGCGCCTTGATCTCGTCGTCGGTCAACTCGGGTAGGTAGGAAAACGTACCTTGGGTCACATGCATTGTTGGACTCCTTCTCGATAGGTCGGGCGACTAGGTGGACGGGGTGGGCACGACATCTGGCGTGTCGGTCGACTCGTAGTCGAAGCTGATCTCGCCCCAGGTGTCCAGAGCCGTCTGAAGCTCGGGGCACTTCTTGGCGGCAGCCTTGAGGATCTCGGGCCCCTCGGCCATGTAGTCCTTGCCCTCATTGCGAGCCTTGATCATGACCTCGGCCGCCACCCGGTTGGCGGTTGCGCCCGCTGCGATTCCCATCGGGTGCCCGATGGTGCCGCCGCCAAACTGCAGCACCACGTCCTCGCCCAGGTAGTGGAGCAGCTGGTGCATCTGCCCGGCGTGGATGCCGCCAGATGCGACCGGCATGACGCCTGGCATGGAGGCCCAGTCCTGGGTGAAGTAGATGCCCTGGGCGGGGTTGGCCTCGACGTGCTCTAAGCGCAGGGTGTCGTAGTAGCCCATGATGATGTTGGGATCGCCCTCCAGCTTGCCCACCACCGTGCCGGCGTGGATGTGGTCCACTCCAAGCAGCCGGCACCACTTGCCTATGACCCGGAAGTTCACCCCGTGGTTCTTCTGCCGGGCGTAGGTGGCATAGCCAGCCCGGTGCAGGTGCAGGATCATGCCGTTGGCACGCGCCCACTTGGACATCGAGGTCATGGCCGTGAAGCCAACGGTCAGATCCATCATGATGATGATGCTGCCCAGCTCCTTGGCGAACTCGGCCCGCTCGTACATATCTTCCATGGTGGCGGCGGTCACGTTGAGGTAGTGGCCCTTGACCTCGCCGGTGACCTGCTGGGCCCGCTGGACCCCCTCCATGGAGTACAGGTAGCGGTCCCGCCAGCGCATGAAGGGCTGGCTGTTGATGTTCTCGTCGTCCTTGGTGAAGTCCAAGCCGCCCCGCAGCGCCTCATAGACCACCCGGCCGTAGTTGCGGGCGGACAGGCCCAACTTGGGCTTGGTGGTGGCGCCCAGCAGCGGGCGCCCATACTTGTTGAGGTACTCCCGCTCCATCACGATGCCATGCGGAGGTCCCTGGAAGGTCTTGACGTAGGGGACCGGGATGCGCAGGTCCTCCAGGCGAAGGGCCTTGAGGGCCTTGAACCCGAACACGTTGCCGATGATCGAAGACGTCATGTTGGCGATCGAACCCTCTTCGAACAGGTCCATGTCGTAGGCGATATAGGCGATGTACTGGCCGTCGGCTCCAGGGACCGGCTCCACGCTGAAGGCCTTGGCCTGGTAATGATCGTGGGCGGTCAAGCGGTCGGTCCACACCACCGTCCAGGTGGCAGTGGACGACTCCCCGGCCACCGCGGCGGCCGCCTCCTTGGGGTCGACTCCCGGCTGAGGGGTGATACGGAAAGCGGCCAGAACGTCTCGGTCCTTGGGCTCGTAATCCTCGTCCCAGTAGCCCATCTGGGCGTAGGGGATCACGCCAGCAGACCAGCGGTCCTTCTTCCCGTCCCGCTTGGCGTCGCCAGCCTTGCCGTCGGCCTTGCCGTTCTTCTCTACCATTTGATCTAGCTCCTCACGTCGCTCGGCTCTTCCTACCCCCAGTATCGCGAATCTTTCATTACCTGTCTATTGAAACTTTAGCGCCGTCCTATAAGCTCATACCGATCTATGACCCCCAACCAACTCCAAACCTTCGTGGTCTTGGCCGAGACCGAGTCGGTGCGAGAGGCGGCTGAGCGCCTGGTGGTCAGCCAGCCGGCGGTGTCGTCGGTGGTGGCCCGCCTGCAGGAGGAGCTGGGCGTCAGGCTGGTGGAGCGGGACGGGCGAGGTATGCGGCTCACCCCCGCCGGCCGAGTCCTGGCCACCTATGCCCAGCGCCTGCTCGGGCTATGGGACGAGGCCAGGGTGGCCACCACCGCCCAGGCCGATCCCGAGCGAGGGTGCCTGCGCCTGGCCGCCGTCACCACCGCTGGCGAGCATGTGGTGCCGGCCTTGCTGGCGTCTTTTCGCGCCCTTCACCCGGCCGTGGAGGTGATCCTCGAGGTGGGCAACCGCAGTCGGGTCTGGGAGCTGCTGGAGCACAGCGGTGTGGATCTGGCGGTCGGCGGCCGCCCCCCCCTCGGGGGCCACCTGGCCACCCTGGCCGAGGCCGACAACTACCTGGTGCTGGTGGCCGCGGCCGACGGTGAACCTGGGAGACGGACCAGGGAGGCGGCCCGCGAGGTACCCATTGCCCAGCTGGCCCGGCGGACCTGGCTGGTCCGCGAGCCGGGCTCGGGCACCCGTTCCACTGCCGACGAGCTGTTCGAGGAGCTGGGCATCGCCCCGCCTCGCCTGACCCTCGGTTCCAACGGTGCCCTTCGGGAGTCCGCGGCAGTGGGATTAGGCGTAGCCCTGATCTCCCGGGCGGCAGTGGGTCGCCAGCTCGACGAGGGAAGCCTGGAGGAGTGGCGGGCCGGACCACTACCACTGCGCCGGCGCTGGAACCTGGTGGCGAGAGTGGGCGAGGAGCTTCCAGCCACCGCGGCCCTTTTTCGAGATCACCTGCTCGGTGGAGAAAGGGTTTGGGCCTGCACCACGGCCCGGTTGGAAACTGCGGTCGGCTGACCGTACGGTGGAGCTCGATGGAACAAGTCGTCACCCCCGCCCAGAGGCCACCGGCTCCCAAGAGGGCTCCGGCTGATCTGGCCATGCGCCGCCTGTTGTGCATCCCCAGCGGCCCGCCCACGGTCGGAGAGGACGCCGCTCATCGCATCTTCAGCACCTCGATGGTCCTCTCCGGCCTGCGCTGCCTGCTCGGCTACGTGGTGTTGCCCATCCTCACTCCCGCCCTGGGCGCGGCCGCCGGCGTCGGCCCGATCATCGGCATACCCATAGCGGTGGTGGCCCTGGTGTTCGACGTCAGGGGCATCCGGCGGTTCTGGTTGGCTGACCACCAGTGGCGATGGCCCATCACGGTCATTTACCTCATGGTGATGGGCCTGGTCGCCAGCCTGCTGGCCGGGGACATCACCCACCTGGTGTAGTCAGCTGGAGTTCAGAGCTCGGCCAGGACCCTGGCCGCGTGCCCGTCGGCCTTGACATTGGACCACACCCTGGCCACCTTGCTCTCCTCGTCAATCAGGAAGGTTGACCGGATGACGCCAGTGGTGGTCTTGGCGTAGCTCGTCTTGTCTCCCCAAGCGCCGTAGCTCTCCATCACCGAGTGGTCGGGGTCCGAGAGGAGCCGGAGGCGCAGCTCGTACTTGTCACGAAAGCGAACGTGGCTGGCGGCCGCATCAGGTGAGACCCCGAAGACTGGTACGCCCGCCGACTCGAAGGCCGCCAGGTTGTCGTTGAACTGGCAGGCCTCCTTGGTGCAGCCGGGAGTGTCGTCCCTGGGGTAGAAGTAGACGAGGACGCGCTGCCCGGCGAAGTCACCGAGCGAGACGGTATTACCGTCCTGGTCGGGAAGGCTGAAGGTCGGTGCCTGAGCGCCAGCCTGGATGGTGGCCATTGCATCTCCTTTGTGCCAGCGGAGCTCGGTCTGCCCCTGCGAAGCTGGGTCGGTCGGTCGGTCGATGGGCCGGCGGTGGGACTCGAACCCACGACCTGACGATTACAAGTCGCCTGCGCTACCAGCTGCGCCACACCGGCATGGATGCCAGCCTAACGGTGCGATCGTGCTGGGTGCGGCTGGGATGCAGAAGGCGCGAAGCACCATTGCCCCTGCGGATCAGTGTCGGTCCTTGCTTTACGGGCCCTGGGTTGGCAGGCTGCCACGGATGGCACTCAGCGAGCGCGACCGGGCCATCCTGGACTTCGAGCGGGCCTGGCGCTCGGAGCCGGGGCCCAAGGGACCGGCCATCCGCCAGCGCTTCGCCATCTCTCCGGGGCGCTATTACCAGGTGCTGAGCGGCCTACTGGCCACCCAGGAGGCAGATGCCTACGATCCCATGGTGGTCCGCCGCCTGCGCCGTCTGCGAGATCGTCGGCGTCGAGCCCGCTACGAGGGCCGAGCCGTGGAAGCGTACCGGTCACGGTGAGCGGTCGCGGGGGCGCCAGCGACGGTCCACCTGGTCGCTCGGCGGGCGTGGTCATCGGTCGGGCTGTCCCCCTGCTGGTGGTGGCCGTGGCCCTGGGGGCGATCCTGCTCTCTTACCCGGCCACGCCTGGGGCCTCGCCCACCCCCCCACCCAGCACTACTGTCTCCTCCAGCGCCACCGGGCCCGGCGCCAGCGGTTCGATCCCCAGTTCCACACCCTCCACGGCGGCCCCTGGGACGACCACGCCGGTATCGGTCCCCCCCTCCAAGGTCAAGACGGTCGTCGCCAACGCCACCTCGGCGAGCGGTGCCGCCAGCCGGGTGGGCAGCACCTTACGAACCGCCGGATACGACGTCCTGGCCACCACCAATGCCTCTTCAAAGGCATCCACCTCCCAGGTGTACTACGTGGCCGGCTTTGCGGAGGAGGCCGGGCTGGTGGCCACCCGGCTGGGTCTCTCCCCCAATTCGGTCTTGAGCCTGCCCTCGCCGGCGCCGGTGAGCGACACCAGGGGCGCCGACGTGGTGGTTGTCATCGGTCCCGAGCTGGCCTCCGGCTCAGCCTCCAAGTCGAGCACTTCGACAACCTGACGGTGGAACCGAGCCGGTTGCCACCCGCGCTGACCGACTTGGTGAGCATGGCCGACCGGGCCGGCATCATCACCGACTTCGACGGGACTCTCTCTGCCATCGTCGAGGATCCGGCCGAGGCGCGGGCATTGGAAGGTACCGCCGCCCTCCTGGCTGGATTGGCCAGGAGGTACCGCCGGGTGGCGGTGGTCTCCGGTCGTCCGGTGGCCTTTCTGGTAGATCGTCTGGGCCTGGACCACCTGAGCCTGGGGGCCCCGAGCTTGGAGGATCAGGACAAGCGAATTGCTGTCTTTGGCCTCTACGGGCTGGAATGGGCGGGAGCCGATGGGGTGGTCCACACCAGGGCCGACGCCGAGGGGTGGCGGTCGGCGGTCAACCAGGCCGGCGAGCAGGCAAGGGACGAGGTCGGGGCAGGGGTGATGGTCGAGCCCAAGGGCCTCTCGCTGACCATCCACTGGCGAACCGTGCCGGATCAGGAGCAACCGGCCCAGCTCCTGGCGCGTCGCCTGGCCAAGGACTGGGATCTGGTCAGTCACGGCGGTCGTCGCAGCGTAGAGCTGCGCCCGCCGGTCGAGGCGGACAAGGGCACGGCCGTGACCAGCCTGTGCGAGGGACTGGCGGCCGCCTGCTTCGTGGGCGACGACCGGGGGGACCTGCCAGCGTTTGCCGCGCTGGACCGACTGGCGGCCAGCCGCGGGCTATGCACGCTCAAGGTGGGGGTGAGCAGCTCCGAGGCCCCGCCCGAGCTGCTGGCAGAGGCCGACCTGGTGGTGGAGGGTCCGGAGGGCGCACTGGCCATGCTGGCCTCGCTGGCCTGACTGGCCTGACTGGCCTCGCTGGCCGAGCCCGAGCAGGGCTGAGCCGAGCAGGTGGGCCCTAGCGGGTGGCGGCCGCCGCCAGCTGGTCGTCCAGCCAGTCCCGCGGAGTGCGTCGACCAGCCGCCTCCCGCACCGTGGCCGAGAGCGTCCGCCGCTCATCAGGCGCCATGTCCAGGGCCCGGGCCAGGGCATTGGCGGTGCCGGACACATCGAAGGGGTTGATCCCGATGGCACCCTCAGCCAGCTCGGGCCAGGCGCCCGCCTCACGAGAGAGCACCAGCAGCCCGTCGGTGGTGTTGAGCAGGGCGCCCTCTTTGGCCACCAGGTTGAGCCCATCCCGGATGGGGTTGACCAGCAATACGTCGTAGCGGCCCAGGGCGGCGACCGACCTCGGGTAGTTGTCGGACACGGCCAGGACCACTGGGTCCCAACCGGGCGTCCCCCACGTCTGGTTGACTCGGTCAGCCAGTGTCTCCATCTCCGTGCGGTAGGCCAGGTACTCAGGTAGGCCCTCTCGGGAGGGATAGACCAGTGCCAGGAAGACCACCTTCTCCCGCAGGTCAGGGCGTTGACTCAACAGCTCATCGAAAGCCAGGAAGCCGCGCAGGAGATTCTTGGAGGGCTCCACCCGGTCCACCCGCAGGACCAGGCGGCGGTCGCCGATGACGTCGTCCAACCAGCTCTGGGCGTCCCGGCAGGCGTCCGATCCGACCACTCCGGCCAGGTCGTCGGGATCAGGGCCAAGAGGAGCCACGAACGTGGGGGCCGGTCGGCCCAGAACCTCTGTGCAGCAAGCTCGATAGGCGGCTGCCCAGCGCTCGGCATGGAACCCGCACGCCACATGGGCCGCCAAGCCGGACAGGAGCTCCTCGGCCACCGCGTCGGGCAGCGCTCGCAATCCAGTCGGGTCGCAGAAAGGAGTGTGGGAGAAGTGCACAGCCGCCAGATCAGGGCGAGTGCGGGCCAGGTGAGCCCCCACCAGGCTGAAATGGAAGTCCTGGATCAGTATCGTTGCCCCTTGGGGAGCGGTGTCGGCCACCGCCTGAGCAAAGGCCTGGTTGACCGCCTGGTAGGCGGCCCAGGCCTGCCACCAGCGGCGGTCGATCCGGGGACGGCGAGTCAGGTCGAAGAGTCCGTGGTAGACGAACCACAAGGTGGCATTGGACACCACGTCGTAGGCCATCCGGTAAGTGGCCGGATCTATGTCGAGCGAGCGCAGGCGCAGGCCCTCCGCCTCCACCAGCCCCTCCCGAGAGGCGGCCCGGTCGTCGTCGTCCATGGCCGCTGCGATCCAGATGGCATCGGTACCCACCAGCAGGGGGCTGAGGCTGGACACCAGCCCCCCAGCGCCACGACGGGCCACCAGCTCGCCGTCCTCCCGACGGGAGAACTTGAGCGGGCCGCGGTTGGACACGACGACTACCTGGGACATGGCCATGCCGAGTGGACGCTAGCCAAGTCGTCGCCTGAGGCACCATTGCTGGATGGCACCATTGCTGGATGGCACCATTGCTGGATGACGGATGTGCCACCAGGCGCCCGGGCCGGCTACGGCCCGGTGGTCGGCACCAAGGGTCCCCCGCGACTGGTGGCCGCGCCCGACAAGTTCCGGGGCACGGCCACTGCGGCCGAGGTGGCGGCGGCCATCGCTCGCTCAGCTGAGGCGGCTGGGTGGGCAGTCACCGAGCTGGCCATGGCCGACGGCGGCGAGGGCACCCTCGAGGCGCTGGGTGGGCGGCCCCGGCACTGCACCGTCGAGGGCCCGCTCGGTGCTCCGGTGACAGCCGAGTGGCGACTCGACGGGACCACCGCGGTGATCGAGGCAGCTCGGGCGTCAGGCCTCGAGCTGGTCGGTGGGCCGTCCGGCAACGACCCGATGGCCGCCTCCAGCGTCGGTACCGGACAGCTCATCGCGGCGGCGGTGGCAGCCGGGGCCCGGCGGGTGGTGGTGGGAGTCGGGGGCTCGGCCACCACCGACGGGGGCATGGGAGCGGTGGCCGCCCTGGCTGGCGGCAGCCGCCTGGCCGGCGTCGAGCTGGTGGTGGCGTGCGACGTCGACGCCACCTTTGGCCACGCAGCCACCACCTTCGCCCCCCAGAAGGGTGCCACTCCGGCCCAGGTCGCCCTCCTCGACCGCCGACTACAGCGCCTGGCTCAGCTCTACCTGGAGGATTACGGCGTCGATGTCCGGGCCATTCCCGGCAGCGGGGCAGCGGGCGGGCTGGCCGGGGGGCTGGCCGTGCTGGGCGCCCGCCTGGTGCCGGGCTTCGAGCTGGTGGCTGAGGTGGCCAGCTTGGTCGAGCATCTGGAGGGGGCTCAGCTGGTGATCACCGGGGAGGGCCACCTGGACGGCCAGTCCTTCAGGGGAAAGGTGGTGGGTGGAGTGATGGCCGTGGCCGCTTCGGCCGGCACACCAGTCCTGGTTGTTGCCGGGGCCGTCGAGCCCACGACGTGGGAGACTCGGTCATCCAGTGCCCAGCCATCCACTGTCGTGGCTCTGGTGGAGCGCTTCGGTGCCGAGCGGGCCCTGGCCGAACCGCTCGCTTGCATCGAGGAGGTGGTGACGGCGTTCCTGGCCGACCCTCACCGAGCCGAACGGCGGTAGGTGGGGACGTCCACCAGGGGGGGGCGCTGGTCGACGTCGACCACCAGCGGCTCGGTGCCAGGGCGGACCAGCACGGCCGGACGAGCGACCACCGATCCCACCCCGGCTCGGTCCAGGGCCACCTGGAGGATGGCCGCGGCCTGGGGGCCTAGCTCGGCCAGAGGTCGATTGCGATGGCGGCGCTCGCCCAGGTCAACCTGGGCAATGGCGCCCGCTCCGTACTGGCTGGCCACGTCGGCCAGCAGGCCCAGCTCCACTCCGTAACCGTCGGCGAAGGCCAGCCCCTCGAGGACCTTCCTGGGTGCACCCACCTCGCCGGCCAGCGGCTGCATGATCCCCGAGAGATGGGGCAGCAGCAGCGAGATCAGGGGCCTGGCCACCAGCTCGGTCACCCGTCCCCCGCCCCCTAGGCCACAGGCGTCCACCGGCCGGTCGTAGAACCCCTTGACCAGGGCCACCTCGTCGGACATGAGCAAGGGCCCGAGCAGCCCGGTGACGAAGGTCGAGCGAAACCCCGACACGTCGGCGTCGCAGAACACGATCAGCTCCCCGACGGCCGCACCAACCGCCTTCCACATGGCCTGGCCTTTGCCCTGGCCTCCTCCCTCGTCAACCAGCACATCGGCCGCTCGCACCACCCTGCCCCCGGCGGCCGCCGCCACCCGGGCGGTGGAGTCAGTCGACCCGTCGTCCAGCACCAGCACCTCGTCGACCAGACCGGTCGCCGTGATCAGCTCGCTGACCACGCTGGCCACGATGGGCCCGATGGTCGCCTCCTCGTCCCGGGCCGGCAGGCACACCGAGACCGACCGGCCGGCCTTGGCGGCCACCAGATCGGCCACTGGGAAGTCCCGGTGATGGTGGAGCGGACCGGCGAACGACCCACTTGTGTGCATCAGCCCCGGTATAGCGCTTTGACGAAGCAGCTCAGTATCGGCCACCATGGAGGCGAAATCATCCAGAGCGGTCGAGGGATCGGGCCCGACGACGCCGCGGCAACCAGCACACCGACAGGTGTGCCAGGTGCCAATGCCCGCACGATGAGGAGGACCAGTGACGTTCGTCGAAGGACTGCGGTGTCGGGAGTGCGCGCACCTCTACCCGGCCGAGGCGCTGCACGTGTGCGACTTTTGCTTTGGTCCACTGGAGGTGACCTACGACTACCAGGCCATCGCCGCCCACATCAGCCCGGAACGGATCGCCCAGGGACCACCCACCATTTGGCGCTATGCCGACCTGCTGCCCGCCGATCCCAAGGCGCCGGTCGACCTGGGAGCCGGATTCACTCCCCTGGTCAGGGCCGACCGCCTGGCTGCTGAGCTGGGCCTGGGAGAGCTGTGGGTGAAGAACGACACCCTCAACCCGACCGGATCGTTCAAGGACCGGGTCGTCTCGGTTGCCCTCACCCGGGCCCGGGAGCTGGGCTTCAAGATCGCGGCATGTGCCTCGACCGGCAACCTGGCCAACTCGGTGGCCGCCCACGCCGCCCGGGAGGGCATGGAGGCCTACATCTTCATCCCCCATGACCTGGAGGAGGCCAAGGTCGTCACCTCGGCCGTCTACGACTGCCACCTCATCGCGGTGGACGGGACCTACGACGACGTCAACCGGTTGTGCGCCGAGCTCACCAGCGAGGAGCCGACCTGGGCCTTCGTCAACGTCAACGTGCGCACCTATTACGCCGAGGGCTCCAAGACCCTGGCCTACGAGGTGGCCGAGCAGCTCGGCTGGAGGGCTCCTGACCATGTGGTGGTCCCGGTCGGCTCGGGAAGCCAGCTGACCAAGATCCACAAGGGATTCGGGGAGCTGGCTGACGTCGGGCTGCTCCCGGAGCGTCCCGAGGTCCGGATCTCGGGGGCCCAGGCGGCCGGGTGCTCGCCGGTGGCCACCGCCTTCGTCGACCAGGTGGACCACATCCGCCCGGTGCGGCCCCACACCATCGCCAAGTCCCTGGCCATCGGCAACCCGGCCGACGGCTGGTACGCCCTCGACACCGTCCGCTCCACCGGCGGGGCACTGGCCGCGGTGACCGACGAGGAGATCATCGAGGGGGTGCGCCTGCTGGCCCGAACCGAGGGAATCTTCGCCGAGACGGCGGGAGGGGTGACCATCGCCACCCTGGCCAAGCTGGCCGGGGCCGGGGTGGTACGTCCCGACGAGGTGGTGGTGGCCTACGTGACCGGCCACGGCCTCAAGACGGTGGAGGCGCTCACCTCCCACGTGGGGCCTACGGCGACCATCGCCCCCACCCTGGAGGCCTTCGCCGCCGCGGTGCCCCAGTGACCCCCGCCAGCGTCACCGTGCGCATCCCCACTCAGCTGCGAACCCTCACCAACGGGGCCGGGACGGTGAGCCTGGAGGGCTCCACCGTCGGCGAGGTGCTGGCCGCCCTGGACGGCGCCCATCCCGGCTTCGCCGGGCGGCTGTTCGACGATTCAGGCGCCCTGCGGCGCTTCGTCAACGTCTTCCTGGCCGACGAGGACGTGCGCTTCCTGGACGGCCTGGAGACGCCGGTGACCGCCGGCCAGACCCTTTCCATCGTCCCGGCCGTGGCCGGAGGCACGTAGGGGCGAAAGTGGGCGAGGCGGGCCGGCGCCCCACGCCCACTTTCGCCCAATCTGCTCCGCCGAGGAGCGGGGCTGTTAGCAGTCGGGCCATGCGAGTGCTAATCTGGTGTCACAACAACGACTCCAACGGAGGGACTACCAGATGCCCAAGATGATCGCCTACGACGAGACGGCCCGCCGGGCCCTCGAGAGCGGCATGAACCAGCTGGCCGATGCGGTGCGGGTCACCCTCGGGCCCAAGGGCCGCAACGTGGTGCTGGACAAGAAGTGGGGGGCACCCACCATCACCAACGACGGCGTGTCCATCGCCAAGGAGATCGACCTCGAGGATCCCTACGAGAGGATCGGCGCCGACCTGGTGAAGGAGGTGGCCAAGAAGACCGACGACGTGGCCGGTGACGGCACCACCACCGCCACCGTGCTGGCTTGGGCCATGGTCCACGAGGGCCTGCGCAACGTGGCCGCCGGGGCCAACCCGATGTCGCTCAAGCGGGGCATCGAGGATGCCGTGGAGGCCGCCGTGGCCTCCCTCAAGTCCCAGGCCAGGGATACCGACTCCAAGGACCAGATCGCCCAGGTGGCCTCCATCTCGGCGGCCGACGTCGAGATCGGCGGCATGATCTCCGAGGCCATCGACAAGGTGGGCAAGGATGGGGTCATCACCGTCGAGGAGTCGCAGACCTTCGGCATGGAGATGGACCTGGTGGAGGGGATGCGGTTCGACAAGGGCTACATCTCGCCGTACTTCGTGACCGACGCGGAGCGCATGGAATCGGTGCTGGAAGATCCTTATGTCCTGCTGGTGGGCTCTAAGATTTCCGCCGTGCGCGACCTGCTGCCGATCCTGGAGAAGGTCATGCAGTCGGCCAAGCCCCTGGTCATCGTGTGCGAGGACCTGGAAGGCGAGGCTTTGGCCACCCTGGTGGTCAACAAGATCCGGGGCACCTTCAAGTCGGTGGCGGTCAAGGCCCCCGGCTTTGGTGAGCGCCGCAAGGCCATGCTCCAGGACCTGGCCATCCTGACCGCCGGCCAGGTGGTCACCGAGGATGTGGGCCTCAAGCTGGACAGCGTGGGCCTGGACATGTTGGGCCGGGCCCGCAAGGTGGTGGTCACCAAGGACGAGATCACCTTCGTGGAGGGCGCCGGCACCGAGGCCGACATCAAGGGCCGCATCAAGCAGATCAAGACCGAGATGGAGTTGACCGACTCGGACTACGACCGGGAAAAGCTCCAGGAGCGGCTGGCCAAGCTGTCCGGTGGGGTGGCCATCATCAAGGTGGGAGCGGCCACCGAGGTCGAGCTCAAGGAGAAGAAGCACCGCATCGAGGATGCCGTCAGCACCACCAAGGCAGCCATCGAGGAGGGCGTTGTCCCCGGCGGCGGGGTTGCCCTGCTGCGGGCCCGCCAGGCCATCATGGACCGGGCCGAGAAGCTGGAGGGCGACGAGGCCACCGGTGCCCGCATAGTGGCCAAGGCGGTCGAAGAGCCCCTCAAGCAGATCGCCGTCAATGCCGGCTACGAGGGCGGCGTGGTGGTCGAGCGGGTACGGGGGCTCGGCAACGGCAGCGGCGCCGAGGGTCTCAATGCCGCCACTGGCGAGTACGAGGACCTGTTCAAGGCGGGCGTGATCGACGCAGCCAAGGTGACCCGCTCTGCGTTGCAAAATGCAGCTTCCATCGCCGCCCTGTTCCTCACCACCGAGGCGGTCATCGTGGACAAGCCGGAGGAGAATGCGGCGGCCATGGCGGGCGGGGGCATGGAGGACTTCTAACACTGCTGACGCAGGGCCGGGCCACTCGGCCCTGCGGGGATGGTCCAGATCGTGTACTGAGGGGCGCCTTTGGGCGCCCCTCAGGCGCGTCCAGCGCTCGACAACATCAGGTTGTCGCCTGTAACTTGCGCTCGGCCCGCCGCCCCCGAATGATCTCCAGCCGGCCAACCACCGGCCCGGCCACACCGGTTACCAGGCTCCGGGCTCCTCGGCCGGTGGCCATTAGTGGCCGGCCCACCCGACTGGCAGGGCCGAGCTTGGCCAGGGCCACGGTAGCTGCCCCACTGAGTAGGGCCAGAGCGGCCACTGAGGCCAGAACGGTACCCCGGTGACCCCTGAGTGGCGCCCCGGGTAGGCCGAGGGCGGCGTGGGGGCTGGCGAACAGGCTATGGCCCGACCCGACGGCCGGGGTGGTCAGCCCGGCCAGGGGCGACGCCGGGGCAAGTGCCCCCGGCAGCCCCTGAAGGGGAGTCCCGGGAGCGGGAAGGGGAGGAGCGGCGTTGGCCGAGCCGACCTGGGGGGTGAACAGGGTCGAGCGTAGGTTGAGGCTTGACGCGAACGCCAGACCAGGCACCACCTGGGTGCCGCCGCTGCCGATGAGGGAGACGGCCAGGGCGCGGCCGGAGGGTCCCTTTTGGGAGACGGTGACGTCGGTGATGGTGCCGTGGTAGCCGAACACGCCGGCCAGATCGGCCAGCCCGACGCTCACTGTCCAGGGGGCGGGATCCTTGGTGAGGTAGGGGGCGGCCCGTAGGTAGGGGTTCCCGGGATCCGAGCCGCCAAAGCCCTCCTGGGGGGTGGCCTCGTAGCCTCCGCCGTTGGCCGAGAAGACGGTGGAGGCCAGACTGCCGCCGTAGGTGAGGACCTGGCCCCGGCTGGCCGCCACCGCCTGGTCCATGGCCGGGTACTCGACCTGGGCCCCCAGGTACACCTGGCAGCGGGTGTCGGCGCAGATCTGGCCGGAGGTCTGCATGTAGCGCATGGCGTAGGTGCGCTCGGCGATGGCCTGGGCCTGGAGGGAGGCGGCCGGCCAGCTGGGATCCAGCACCTCACCCATGCCCCGCAGGTAGTCCTCCACGTTGAGCTGGTTGACGAGGGAGCCGCCGACCAGCTGGAGGGATCCCCGAAAGCGCCGGCCCCCCACCCCGATGGTGCCCCCGCTGGCGGCGGTGGCCAGGAGGGGGCTGGACGAGGCGGCGCTGGGGGGCGCCGGCTTGGCGGTGGGCGGGGGCGAGGTGCCTGGGCCGGGAGCTGGCGCGGGCGTCGGGCTGGGGCCGGGCGTGGTGTTGGGAGCAGTGGTGGTCGGAGAGGTGGTACCAGAGCTGCCGGGAGGCGCGGTGGTGGTGGTGGTTCTCGGGCGGGGCGCGGTGGTCGTGGTGGCCGGGGTGGAGGGCGGGGTGGAGGGCGGGACGCAGCCCAAGAGGCAGAGGGCGGTGGGGGTGAGCCGGGGGCTGGCTGTCCCTGCGTGTGCGACAACTGGTGCCAGCGTCGGATGGCCTCCGGGATGGGTGCCGGGACCGGCCGAGTACGAGGTCTGGGCCAGATAGCGGCCGCCATTGGCACTCAGCACCACCTGGCCGCCTGGGGGGATGGGCAGGGGTTGGGCACCGCCGGTTACCTGGCCACCCTGGGGGAAGGAGAGCACCGAGCCAGAGCCGCCGCCCACCGCCACTCGGACGTTGCCAGTGATGCCGCCCAAGGTCGTTCCCGGATAGAATTGACCAAGGATCTGAGTGTCCGACGAGCCGGCCCGGCCCATCCAGTAGGCGCCGTCCTGGGCCATGCCCACCCCGTGGCCGAAACCCTTGCCATTGAGAACCACGACGGGTACTGCCGCGGCTGCCGCCTTCATCCCCAGGGACGAGGCGCTCACCCATGGCGCGCTCAGCACCGGGGTGCTCAGGACAACCGCCAACAGGGCGATCGCCATCAGACCGGCTCTGCGGATCCCCACGCCCCGATCCTGCCTCATCGGCGGCCGACATGGGGCGTCGCCTTAACCGCCCAGGGGGCGGTGAAGGCTCGGCTTCACACTCCTCCGCAGATGCCGACGGAGTGGGAGGGCGGCCGTACACTGAGAGGATGACCAGCCAAGGGCTTGGCCCGTCGACCGGCTGGGGAGTCCTGCACCTGTTCGCCCGGTTGGGGCCGGGCACCGATCCCCAGGCGGTGGTGGCCGCCGTCAAGGCAGCCCAGGGGGACGACCATCAGGTCGTCACCTTCGCCGTCCTCGGCCACAAGGCGGATGTCGGCTTCATGGCCCTCGGACCTGACCTGTGGCGCCTTCGGGACTTCCAGGGCGCCATTCAGGGCGCTGGCCTGGAGCTCTCCGGCTCCTTCGTCTCGCTCACCGAGGTGTCCGAGTACGCCCGAGGCGTGCCCCAGGCAGCCCTGGACGCCCGCCTCCAACCCCGGCTGCCCCCTGAGGGAAAGCGGGCCATCTGCTTCTATCCCATGTCCAAGCGACGGGCCGAGGGACACAACTGGTACTCCCTCGCCTACGAGGAGCGGCTGGCGTTGATGCGGGGCCACGGCGCCGTCGGGCGCACCTTTGCCGGTCGGGTGGTCCAGGTCATCACCGCCTCGACCGGTCTGGACGACTATGAGTGGGGAGTGACGCTGTTTGGCACTCATCCTGACGACCTCAAGGACGCCGTCTACACGATGCGCTTCGACGAGGGTTCGGCTCATTACGCCGATTTCGGGCCTTTCTACACGGGCCTGGTAGGCGACGCCGAGGAGGTCATGGGCCGGATGGGACAGCAGTGACCAAGGTGGCCGGGGACGGCGAGTGCTTGAGGGAAGGCGAGACCTTTGGGTGCCTCGACATGCTCAGGAACGATCTGCGTCGCCTCGAGCGGGTGGTGGTGGCCTTCAGCGGCGGGGCTGACTCTGCGTTCCTGGCCTGGGTGGCCAACGACACCTTGGGCCGAGAGCAGGTGACATGCGTGACCGCGGTGTCGGCATCGCTGGCTCCCGAGGAGCTGGCCGACTGTGAGGCCCTGGCCAGCGAGTGGCACCTGCAGTGGCTCCGGCTGGAGACGGCCGAGCTGGCCGACCCTGCCTATTCGGCCAACCACGGGGACCGCTGCTACCACTGCAAGGCCAGCCTCATGGCGGTGGCCTCTCCTGTCGCGGCCGCCGCCCGGGCCACCGTGGTGCTGGGAGTCAACCTGGACGACCTGGACGAGCGCCGTCCGGGCCAGCTGGCGGCGGCCGAGCGGGGGGCCGCCTATCCCCTGGTTGACGCCGGCTTCGACAAGGGCCGCGTGCGGACTGCCAGCCGATCCCTCGGGCTGCGGACTTGGGACAAGCCGGCGGCCGCCTGCCTGGCCTCCCGGGTACCCTACGGCGTGCCCGTCACCACTGCCACCCTGGCCAGGGTGGCCCGAGCCGAGTCGGCCCTGAGGACGCTGGGGTTCGGGCAGCTGAGAGTCCGCCACTACGGCGATCTGGCCCGGATCGAGCTGGATGCCGGGGGGCTCGACGATGCGGTGGCCCGACGGGCAGAGGTGGTGGCCGCCGTGCAGGGAGCCGGATACACCTATGTCACCGTGGATCTCGAGGGCTTTCGCTCCGGCAACCTCAACCAGGCTCTGACCGGCGGGCCGGCGCTTACCGTGGGCAGCCGCGGCTCCGGGACGGCTCCTGGGCGGTCCCTCACCGGAGCGGAGCGGTGACCAGTCCTCGGGTCAAGCTGTTCTTTCCCGAGCATCTGGTGAGGCAGCCGATCATCGCCCGCATGGCCCGGGAGATGGGGGTGATGGCCAACATCCGCCGGGCCAGCGTGGACGAGACGGTGGGATGGATGGTGTGTGAGCTGGATGGGGAACCCAGGGCAGTGGAGGAGGCGGTGAGCTGGCTGGAGGACCTGGGCATCGAGGTCGACCGTCTCAGTGACGTGGTGGAGGGCTGAGGCCTCGATTCTCGGGGTCTCATGCCACGCTGAGGCCCACCTGGTCGACGCGGGCGGCGAACATGAGCGAGGACATCCAGCGGATCGTGAGCCAGGCTGGCGAGGCGCTGGCCGACGCGGTGGAGGCGGCCCTACCTGCGTGGGTGCGGCGGTCGGTCGAGCATTTGCTGATCGCCTGGGGTGGCTGGGCCGACCCTGATCTGCTGGCCAGAGCCGACGTGGCCGGTGAGCGGGCCGGGCGGGATGTGGGGGCGAGGGTGCGGGGGCTGGTGTCGGGCGATCCGGACGCCCAGACCACCACGCCACTCAGCATCCTGCGCCAAGCGGTCAGCTACCCGGCCGAGATCCTGCAGGCTGCTGGTGTCCCAGAGGTGGAGCGTGACGAGTTCGCCCAGAGGCGCTTCCCGGGAGACCACTATGGGCTCAGCCCAGCATCCTGGGCCGACATCGACCCAGGCCTGACCGACGTGGGCCTGGCGTGGGGCGCGGCCGTGGCCCTGGCCCACCGGCATCGCCATCGCCCAGGCACGGGTACCGACCCCAAGGCAGCCGGTTAGCCGGGAGCGGCCCCGCCAGCTCCCGGCCCGCTCCCGGCCACCTCCCGGCCCCAGTTAGCCAGGCGCGGCCCGGCCCGACGTGAGAGACGAGGGGGCAGGGTCACGATGGGCGCCGTTGTCAGCGGCTCCCGGAGCGCCTCCGGCCGAGTCGGCGCTGGGCTTGCTGCCGACCGACTTGCGCAGGGTGTCATAGATCGACAGTCCCTGAGCCACCACCCCGGCCACCAACTCGTTGACTCCCTCGGTGCCATTGAGGACCGTCAGGTTCGAGCCGGAGATGCCCGTAGCGGCCGCCTCTACCAGGGCGGGGAGGAGGTCGACCAGCTTGTTGGCGGCAATCAGCGCCTGGTTCTCACCCTGGAGGGCATCAGCCCTGGCATTGAGGGCGTCGGCGTCCGCCGCCGCGGTGGTGCGCTGGGCGTAGGCATCACCGTCGGCATGCACCTTGGCTGCCTCACTCTCGGCTGCCGCCTTGACCTTGGCCGCCTCGGCGTCGGCCGAGGCGATCTGGCGGCGCCGGTTGGCCTCGGCCTCGGTGTTCAGCTTGGTCGTGTCCCGTCCAGCCTCGGCCAGAGTCCGCTGCTTGAACGCCTCGGCCTCCGTGTTGAGCTTGATGGTGTCCCGGTTGGCTCCGCTGAGGGTCCGCTGCTTGTAGGCCTCGGCGTCGGCCGGTCGGCGAACCTCCGACTCCAGCCGCTTGTCGGTGAGTTGGGCCGTACGCTCAGCCAGGGCGGTCTGCTGTTCGGTGACCTCCTGGGAGGCTCGAGCCTCGGCCAGTGGCCCGGCCTGGGCAGCTCGAGCCCTGGCCTCCTCGGTCTCGGCCGCGAACCCTGCCTGCTTGATCTCGGTGTCCCTCAGGTACTGGGCCTTGAGGGCGGCGGCCTCCTGCTCTCGCTGGGTGGCCTCCTGGTCAGCCCTGGCCGCCGCGATGCGGGCCTGGCTGGCCACCGCGGCGGCATGGGGCGCGGCCAGGTTGTTGATGTAGCCGGTGGCGTCCACGATCTCTTGGATCTGGAGGGCGTCCACCACGATCCCCAGCTTCTCCATCTCAGAGTGGCTGCCGTCCTTGACCTCCTGGGCCAGACTGTCTCTCTCCCGGATGATCTGCTCGACGGTCAGGCCACCCACGATGGCGCGAAGGTGCCCAGCGAAGATGCGCCCCACCAACTCTTCCATCTTGTCCTGCTCGGCCAGGAACCGCCGGGCGGCGTTGGCCACTGACACTGGGTCGTCGCCGATCTTGAAGGCCGCCACCGCCCGGACGTGCAACAAGATGCCCTGGGTGGTGATGCAGTCCTCGGCGATCTCCGCCTCCTGGAGGGATAGGGACAGCACCCGGGCCTTTTGCTTGACAGGGAGGACGAAGCAGCCATGGCCGGTCACGATCCGGAATTGCGTCTGTTGGTCCCGGTGCTTCGAGCCTGAGATCAGCAGTGCCTCATTGGGTGCGGGTACGTGCCAGAACAGCATCGGGACCTCCTCCGAGAGCGAAGGGATCAGCCTAGGGTGAGCGGGCTGACGCTGACCGATCGGGCCGTCCGGCACTCGACCACGACCACTCGGGTGTTCTTCGCCACTGGCTCGTCGGACCAGGCGGCGAAGGCCTCGGTGCCGCCTCGTACCGGCAGCACCACCTCCCCGGGATGACCAATCACGATGGGTACCGTCACCCAGCCAATGGTCCCGACCAGGGCCTGACTGGCATCGTCCGGCACCTTCGCTACCGAGGGGGCTGGCTGGGGTCAACCATCCAGCCGGCCTGCGAGACCCTCCGAGGCTCGTGGAACAGGCAGCCGTCGGGACAGGCAAATGGTAGGCTCTGATTGGCGTCAACCCGGCACCGCTCGACCCTTTCGCCCCCGCCAACCGTCTGCATCACGTAGTGGCGGCAATCCTGGTTGACAGTCACAACCCCCATCTTGCCAGGTCCCAACTGTCAGCCAGTAGCGTCGAAGGGGTGGAGCATCCAGTCTCGACTCGGGATTTGTTGCGTTGGAGCGAGGCGCTGGCAGGGATTGCCCGCACCGGATTGGGCTTCACCGAGAACCTCTACGAAAAGGAGCGCTTCGAGGAGGTGCTCAAGGTGGCCGCTGACATCCGCACCTCCGCCGAGGAGGAGGTCCCAGCCAACGGATCGGCCATCGCCTCGGCCGGCTTGGTCCATGACTGGTTGGAGGTGGTGGGCCAAGGGGTAGCCGGCTACGTGACCCCCAAGGTGGCGGTGGGGGCAGTGGTGGGCAATGACCGAGGTGAGATCCTACTGGTGAAGCGGGCTGATTCGGGGGTGTGGCTCTATCCCACCGGATGGGCAGACGTGGGCTACTCAGCCTCCGAGGTGGTGGTCAAGGAGGTCAGGGAGGAGACCGGCATCGAGGTCGAGCCGCTGAGGCTGATCGCGGTGCTCGACGGGCTGAGGCTCGGGTTCACCGGAGTGCCTTTGTATTCGTTGCTCTTTCATTGCCGGGCCCTCGGCGGCGAGCTGGCGGCCCATCCCCTCGAGTGTGCCGCAGTCGGCTGGTTCGCTGAGAACGACATGCCGTTCCCCTTGGCCGGTGAGCAGCACTGGAGCCCGCACGCCTTTGCCGCCCTGCGGGGTGAGGACGTGGACGTCTTCTTCGACCGGCCTCGCAACCCAACCTGGCGAGGTGGGGAGCCCGATTGAAGGTTGAGGCCAGCCAGACAGTGCGGATCGAGGAGGTCACCGAGGTGCGTCCCGAGGTGGTGGCCGCCTTCGCCCGCCTGGTCCCTCAGCTGTCGCGCTCGATGCCACCTCCGGGGACGGCTGAGCTGGAGGAGATGGTCGCCTCTGCCGCCACCACCCTCTTGGTGGCCCAGGACGCCAGAATAGGTCCAGATGGCATCGTGGGTGCCCTCACGCTGGCAGTTTTTCGGATTCCCACCGGAGTGCGGGCCTGGATCGAGGACGTGGTGGTGGATGAATCGGCCCGGGCCAGAGGCGTGGGCGAGGCCCTGACCACCGACGCCCTACGCCGAGCGACCAGGGCCGGTGCCCGCACGGTCGACCTCACCTCTCGGCCGTCGCGGGAGGCGGCCAACCGGCTCTACCGCCGGCTCGGGTTCGTGGCCCGGGAGACCAACGTCTACCGGTGGGAGCAGTCGGGTTGACCTCCTCGCCCACCGATAGAGTTCTGCCGTGGCTTCGCGTGATCTCGAGGAGGGCTCAAGCCTGATGCCAGAAAGCATCACCATCACTGACAACCGGACCGGCGAGTCGATGGAGATCCCCATTGAGGACCGCGGAGTGGCGGCCAGCGCCTGGTCGAAGCTCCTTCCTGGCATCTGGTTCTACGACCCCGGCTTCACCGTTACCGCCGCCTGCCAGAGCTCGATCAGCTACGTCGACGGGGACGCCGGCGTCTTGTTGTACCGCGGCTACCCGATCGAGCAGCTGGCCGAGCACTCAACCTACCTCGAGGTGGCCTACCTGTTGCTCAACGCCGAGCTGCCGACCGCCCACCAGTTCGACGGGTGGCGAGGCGAGATCACCCATCACACGTTCATCCACGAGAACGTGCGCAAGCGGTTCCTGGACGGCTTCCACTACGACGCCCATCCCATGGGAATGCTGGTGTCGGCGGTTGCCGCTCTGTCGACGTTCTATTCGGACGCCAAGGACATCTTCGACACTGACTCCCGCAACAAACAGGTCCTCCGCCTCATCGCCAAGATGCCGACCCTGGCCGCCGCCGCTCACCGCTTCAGCGTGGGGATGCCCTTCGTGTACCCGGACAACACGTTGGAGTTCGCGGCCAACTTCTTGTCCATGATGTGGAAGGTGGCTGAGCCACACTTCGAGGTCGACCCAGTACTGACCCATGCGCTCGACGTGCTGTTCATCCTGCATGCCGACCACGAGCAGAATTGCTCGACCACGGCCATGCGGGTCGTCGGCTCGGCTCATGCCGACCCATATTCGGCTTGCGCGGCGGCCTGTGCGGCCCTGTACGGTCCCCGTCACGGGGGAGCCAACGAGGCAGTGGTTCGCATGCTGACCCAGATCGGCTCCCTCGACAACGTGGACGGCTTCGTGGCCGCGGTCAAGCAAGGACAGTGTCGCCTCCAGGGCTTCGGCCACCGTGTCTACAAGAACTACGATCCCCGAGCCAAGATCGTGAAGCGGGAGGCCGAGGCTGTCTTTGCCGTAACCGGCAAGAACCCGCTGCTGGACGTGGCCCTCAAACTGGAGGAGGTTGCCCTCTCTGACGAGTACTTCATCTCCCGGCGCCTCTACCCCAATGTTGACTTCTATTCGGGGCTGATCTACCAGGCCATGGGATTTCCCATCGACATGTTCCCCGTGCTGTTCGCTATCCCCCGTACGGCGGGATGGTTGGCCCACTGGGTCGAGCTCTTGGCCCAGGGTCAGCGCATCGCCCGCCCCCGCCAGCTGTATGTGGGGGAATCAGAGCGGCCCTACGTTCCGATTGGCGAGCGCCTGGGGTAAGATTGAGTGGATGAGCTTGTCACCGCGCGCCCTGCTGGCTTGGTCGCGCACGTCCCCCGGGCGCAAGGCCTGCCGCTACTCGATCGTTTCGGTGGTGTCGGTGGCGGTCAGCTCGGTAGTGCTGTTCCTCACCCTGTATGTCCTCGCTCTGTGGTCGGCGGTGGTCTGCAACGTGGTAGCCACCACGGTGGCCTCGGTGCCCTCCTACTACCTCAACCGGCGCTGGGCCTGGGGCAAGTCCGGTAAATCCCACCTCCTCAAGGAGGTCATACCCTTCTGGGCTCTTGCCCTGATCGGCCTTGGCCTGTCCACCGGGGCGGTAGCCCTGGCCGACCGCTACGGCTCGGACATCACCTCCTCGCATCTGGGACAGGCGATCGTGGTGGTAGTTGCCCAGGTGGCCGGCTTCGGGGTCGTGTGGGTGGGCAAGTTCATAATTTTCAACCGCCTCCTTTTCGTGGATCGGTCCTCCCCCGCCCTCATCATGGTGGGGGATGCAGCCGGAGACGCCAACGATGGGTCAGCGCCGTTGGTCAACCCCAGCTCAGATCGTCCTGGTTGGCTCGGGGCCACCGAACGGCGCGACGCTCGGCCTGAAGCCGGATAGGTGGGTTCGTTCTCTGACGCCCGGGCGGGCATGGTCCTGCCTGACCAAGCGGCCAGAGCAGCCGCCCGCAACCGCCACGACCAGTTGACCAAGCCCCGAGGTTCGCTGGGCCGCCTGGAAGCGCTCGGCGTTCAGTTGGCGGGCATCGCAGGGGTCTCGCCCCCGCCCATCCCCGAGCCGGCGGCGGTGGCTGTCTTCGCCGGAGACCACGGGGCCCTGGTCGAGGGTGTGTCCCCCTGGCCCGTCGAGGTGACAGCCCAGATGGTGGCCAACTTCTGCAATGGGGGGGCAGCCATCAATGTGATGGCCCGCCACGTCGGGGCGACGGTTGTCGTCGTCGACGTAGGGGTGGCGAGCGAGTTGGTGCCCAGACCGGGCCTGGTGAGGGCCAAGGTCCGGGCCGGGACGGCCAACCTGGCGATCGAGCCGGCCATGACCGTCGGGGAGGCCCTGGCCTGCCTGGATGTGGGGGCCCAGGTGGCGGCCGATCTGGTGGCCCGCGGTTGCGCCTGCCTGGTGACCGGCGACATGGGAATCGCCAACACCACCCCATCTGCCGCTCTGCTGGCCGCCTTCACCGGCCACCCGGCTAGGGCCGTAACCGGCCGGGGGACCGGGATCGACGACGAGGCCTGGGCCCGCAAGGTGACGGTAGTCGAACGCGCCCTGGCCCGCACCGAGCTTACGGCCCGAGAGCCCCTGGCCGGGGAGTCGCTGGACCAGGAGCCACCCGGGGGGCCGCTGGCCGGAGGGCCGCTGGCGGTGCTGGCCTCGGTGGGTGGCTTGGAGATTGCCGCCCTGGCCGGCTTCATCGTGGGCGGAGCGGCGGCTCGGGTACCGGTGCTGGTCGACGGAGTGATCGCCACGGCCGCCGCGATGGTGGCTGACGCCCTGGCCCCCGGCTGCGTGGGATACTGCCTGGCCGGCCACCGGTCCAGCGAGCCAGGAGCAACGATCGGTCTGGCCCACCTGGGCCTGGAGCCGCTGCTCGACCTGGAGCTGCGTCTGGGCGAGGGTACCGGGGCCTGCCTGGCCGTCCCGATCGTGCAGGCGGCAGCCAAGCTCTTGTCTGAGATGGCCACCTTCGACTCAGCCGGGGTGGCCGACAAGCGGGTCTGACCGGTCTCAGGTCGGGCTGGCGGGTCTCAAGCCCGGGCTGGCCGGCCATCGACGAGCCGCTGCCCAGGCAGCCAGCAGACCAAGTCCGCCAGCTGCCAGCACTGGTAGCTCGCCACCCTGGGTGAAGGGAGTGCGACCGACGCGCCTCTCGACGGTTCGCTGGATGAGCTGGCGAGCGCCCAATCGGGACTGGGCCAGGACTCGGCCGCGGTGGTCGACCACCAGGGTGTACCCGGTTGGGGCAGCCTGGACCAGATCCCGTCCCTCGGAGATGGCCTGCATGCGAGCCGCCGCCAGCTCCTGGGTCGGGACCTGTTTGCTCGAGTAGGACGAGGTGTTGGTCGGCACCAGCAGCACCTGGCCGCCGGCTGTGGTGGCTGCTCGGCCCCGGTCGGCGTAAAAGACCTCGTAAGAGATCATCACCCCCAAGGGCCCGGCGGGGGTACGCAACAATCCCGGACCGTGGCCGGCGATGGCGTCACGGGGCACGGCCGACAGGCTGACCAGGTGGGCCAGCAGGGTCCTGGCGGGCACGTACTCTCCGAAGGGCACACGATGGACCTTGTCGTAGCGGTCCACCACATCACCGTTCGGTCCCCAGGCCACCGCGGCATTGTGAAATCGGGTCGATCCCACCGTTTCGGTTACCCCGGCCACCAGCGTCGTGCCGAGGGAACGAGCCAGGCCTCCCACCTGGACAGACGCCTGCGAGCCGGCGATGGGTCGGTCCAGTTTGATCACGCCCTCGGGCCACAGGACCAGCCCAAGCGGTGGGCGCAGGGCTCGGGTGGGGATGAGCTGGGCCCGGTACACCACAGCCGGATCGACCTCGGATTCACTCAGGCCCCGGGCTCCGCCGCCTTGCACCACCGCCACCCGGAGCCGGCCCACTGCGGCGCCGCCGTCGGGAGCCAGGCGGCCGGCCAGCACCAGCCCGACTACCGCCAGGGCGCACGGGGCGGTCCAGACCAGTCTTTGACAAGAGCGATCGCCACCTGGCTGAACCAGGTTGGCAAGGGCCGCTCCGATCAGCGCGGCCAGGCCGGTCACCAGGAGGGGGCCCCCCAACCGCAGGGCCGGAGACAGGGGACCGGCCACCTGGCCCAGGTCGATGCCGCCCATCGGAATGCCACCGAAGGGCCAGGTGTAGCGAGCCGCCTCGGCCAGGACCAGCACGGCGGGGAAGGCTGCGACCCGCCCCCGCCCCCGCGGTACCAGGACCGCGGCCACCGCCCAAAAGAGCGCCTCTACCGCCACCAGGAGTCCCCAGCCACCGATGTTGAAGGCGGCCGTGAAGTAGAGGCTGGGACCGAACAGGGCGATGCCGGCGGCCAATCCAGCCAGACCCCTTCGCCGGGCGGCAAGCCCCCTCAGGCGCCAGGCCAGCAGGCCCAACCCCAGCCAGGCGAGGGGCCACCAGCCCAGCGGTGGCACAGAGGCAGCCACCAGCCCGCCGGCCACCACCGCAGGCACCACCACCGCGCCCCGCCGGTCACCGGGAGCCGCCCTGGTATCCGGGCCCCCGGTACCGCCCCCACTGTCCGCTCGGCGGCTCTCAACAGCTGAGCTGATCAAGAGGCGGCGCGGCTCTCCTGCTCCCCGGTCCCCTCTCCTGCGTCCCTGTCGGCTGCGTCCCTATTGGCTCCGCCCTTGGCAGCTCCGCCCTTGTCAGCTCCGCCCTTGTCAGCTCCGCCCTTTTTGGCTCCGCCCCTGTCGGTTCCGTCCCTGTCGGTTCCGTCCCTGGTGGCCGGACTGCGGGCCGACCTCTGCTTGGCCGCCGCCACGCTGGCCTCCAGCGCAGCCATGAGATCGACAACCGCGGCGGGACGATCAACCTCCGCCTCGGTCACCACCTCCTCGCCCTGCGCCTTGGCCTCGATCAGCTCGAGCACAGCTTCCCGATAGGTGTCATGGTAGCGGCTTGGCTCGAAGTCGGTGGTGAGGGACTCGACCAGCTGTTGGGCCATGGTCAGCTCGCGCTTGGAGGCCGAGACGTCCGAGCCGGGCAGCTGCTCCAGATCCTCCCGGGCGACCACCTCGTCGGCGAAATTCATGGTGGTGAGCACCAAGGCCTGGTCCAGCGGACGGATGGCGCACAGGTACTGCTTGGTGCGCATGACCACTCGCCCGATACCCACCCGTCGCGAGTCGCTCATGGCATCGAGCAGCAACCGGTATGCCTTGGACCCGGAGACCTCGGGGGCCAGGTAGTAGGAGCTGTCAAAGTACAGCGGGTCGATCTGGTCCAGGGCCACGAAGTCCTCGATGTCAATGGTGTGGGTGGCCTCCGGGTCAAGAGCCTCCAGCTCGGTGGGCTCCACCACCACATACTGGCCGGGCGCCACCTCGTATCCCTTGACGAGGTCGTCATACGAGACCTCCTGGCCATCTGCCGGGCAGACCCGGCGCTGCTGGATCCTGACCCGGTCAGCGGCATGCAGCTGGTGGAAGCCAATGTTCTTCTTGCGCACCGCGGTGAACAGCTTCACCGGTACGTTTACCAGGCCAAAGCTGATCGATCCGCTCCAGATGGCCCTGGGCATGGGATCCTTTCGTGCTCATCGAGCAGACCGGCAAGTTTACCGTTCCGCGGGAAGACATTTTCCCCCACAATCGGCAGATGTCACTCCAGCCCCGCAATCACGGTGGCATCATGGCCAAGGTCGCATTGCCTACCATGAGTCGCATGCCACGCCCGGGGCCTCTCATCGGCCGCGTGACCTTCCGCCACCAGAGGACCAGCCCGGGTGCCGGCTCCCCCCAGGCCGTGTCCGGTGACCAGGCCGCGTCCGGTGACCAGGCCGCGCCCGGTGACCAGGCCGTGTCCGGTGACCAGGCCGTGTCCGGTGACCAGGCCGTGTCCGGTGACCAGGCCGCGCCCGGTGCCCAGGCCGCGCCCGGTGCCCAGGCCGCGCCCGACTCTCGTCCGAATAGTGGCTGCTATAGCGACCACTTTTCGGACGAGAGTTCCGCCGACCAGTCTGCCTCCGGCGACCAGGCCGCGCCCGGCAAGGCGGCGGTGGCCCGGAGCGAGGCCCGGGCGACTCGGCGCCAGAGCCACCCGATTCGGCACCAGAGCCACCCGACTCGGCGCCCGAGCCAGGTGATGGCGTTGGCCATCGGGCTCCTGCTGGTGGTGGTGGGCGGCATCGTCGTGGCCCAGACCGGCCTTCACATCCACCATCTGGGGGCCCATACTCGTGCCGTCGGCATGGAGGCCTCGACTCTGTGGGGCCTGGTCGAGCTGGGGATTGGGGCGGTCCTGCTCACGGCCGGCCTTCGCCCGGCGATGGTCCGAGGGCCGATGGTCTTCTTCGGGGTCGCTCTGTTGGCGTTTGGCGTAATCGTGGTCGTGGAACCGACGTCGTTTCGCGATCCATTGGCGGTGACCCGCCGGACCGGGGCCCTCGACATGGTCCTGGGCGTGGCCCTGCTGGGTACCACGATCGTCATTCCGCCGGTGATCGGCATGGGCCGGCGCTGGCTGAGCCGGCGGCATCCCACCTGACCAGGTGACCTTCGTGCCTGGCCGGGCACCGCGTCCCAGGCCCTGACTGCCCTGGGGGCGCGACCTGACGCAGGACCGCCTCTGCCGCCCGCCGGCCCTGGGCCACGCAGGCTGGCAGGCCGATGCCCCGGTAGGGGGCGCCGCCCACCACCAAGCCGGGCAATGCCGCCAACCCGGCCTCGATGCGAACCAGGCGGTCCAGATGGCCGACCCGGTACTGCGGGAAGGCCCCAGGCCATCGGGTCACCCGGGCCGCCAGCGGCCGGGCGTGAAGACCCAGGGCCTCGGCCAGCTCGGCATGGAGGCGATCGACAAGGGCGCCGTCTGTCATGGCCAGAGCCCGGTCGTCACCCCAGCGCCCAGCTGACACCCGCAACAGGACGCGCCCGGGCCGGGCCAGGTGAGGCCACTTCGACGAACTCCACGTGCAAGCGGTCATCAGCCGGCCCTCCGTGCGGGGAACGAGGAAACCGCTGCCGTCGAGTGGGTGGGGCACGCCCGAGGCCGGGTAGGCGAGGGTGACCACGACCACCGAGGCGTAGTCGATACCTTCCAGCTCAGCCGCCGGCCCCGGTGCCTGGGAGGCGACCAGGCGAGCGGCGACCGGAGACGCTACGGCCAGCACCACGGCATCGGCGTCAACCACCCCGGCGGGTGTCCCCAGGCGCCAACTGTCGCCAACCCGCTGGAGCCGCCGGACCGGGCACGCCATACGCACATCGACGCCTTGGCCGACCAGATCGGCCCTCAGACGCTCGACCAGGCTGCCCAGCCCACTGGACAGGGACAAGAACACTGGGCCGCTGACGACCGTGCCCCTGCCGGCCTGGGTTGCCAGGCCCCGCATCAGGCTGCGAGACCGGGCCGCCGCGGAGACCAGCTGGGGGGCGGTGGTGGCCAGGCTCAGCTCTCGGCTGTCGCCGGCGTGGATGCCTCCGAGCAGCGGGTCGACCACCCGTTCGAGAACCTCCCGGCCCAAGCGGGCAGTCACCAGATCGCCCACCGAGCGGTCACCGGTGGCCGGTGACGAAGGCAGCACCCGGTCGAAGGCAGCCCTCAGCAAGCCCCTCGGCGACAACAGGCCCGACCGGGCCAGCGGGCCCAGCGCGCTGGGCACGCCGAGCACCAGCCCCTTGGGAAACGGGCGCAAGCGCCCTCGAGACCAGATGAAGGCCCTACCGGTGGCCGGCGCCACCAGATCGTCGCCAAGACCCACCGCTCGGCACAGGTCCACCGCGTCGGGCACCCGGGCCAGGAAGGCGTCTGGTCCGACGTCCACCGGCTGACCACCCACCTCTTCGGTTCGCACCTTGCCCCCCAGGTGCTCGGAGGCCTCCAGCAGCACCACCCGGGCCGCTCCGGCCAGCGTCCACGCCGCCGACAGCCCAGTGATGCCGCCCCCGACGACCGCCACCACCGGCTGTGTCGCCGCCGGCTGCTCCCCCATCACGGCTCGGCTTTACCGACAGCCGCCATGACCACCTGGGCCAGGGTCGCCAGGAAGCGCCGGTCGTTGTTGAGCGAGGCCGTACGGATCAACACCAGGCCGACCTCCGCGGCGACCCTACGGGCCTCGATGTCGAGGTCGTAGAGCACCTCGAGATGGTCGGAGGTGAAGCCGGCCGGGCACACCACCACTGATCTGGCTCCCTCGGCCGGAAGGGACCGGATGACCTCGAGGATGTCGGGGCCGATCCACGGCTCGGGGGTGCGCCCCGCGCTCTGCCACGCCAGGCGCCACCGCTGGACCCCCGCCCGCTCGCACACCGCCTCAGCGGTGGCCCGAAGCTGGTCGGGGTAGGGATCTCCCATGGCCAGGACCCGGCTGGGCAGGCTGTGAGCGGTGACCAGCACCTCGGCGGCCCGCGCCAACCTGTCCGGCAGACAGCCCAGGGCCGATCTCAGCCGCTCGGCCAGCAGCTCGATCAACCCCGGTGCCAGGTGCCAGCTCTCGACAAAGGAGAGCTCGACCTCAGTTCCCTCGGCCGCGGCTCTTGCCCGCTCGATGTACTGCCCAACACTCAGCGCGGAAAAATGCGGTCCCAGCACCAGCCCCACGCCCCGCTCGAGCCCGGCCGCGCTCATGGCTGCCACCGCCTCCTCGATGAACGGGCGGGAGTGCTTGGCCCCAAAGAACACCCGGAACCTGCCCCCGGCCGCCCGATCGAGGGCACCTTGAAGGCCCAGGCACTGAGCTCGGGTGCGCTCCGCCAGCGGTGAGATGCCGCCGATGGCGTCATACCGGCGAACCAGGTCAGCCAGCAGGTCGGGGGGAGGCGGCCGCCCCCGCCGGACGTCTGTGTAGAAGGACTCCACCTCCTGGGGAGAGGCTGGCGTCCCGTATGCCATCACCAGCACTCCAATGGTCACTGGGCCGTGCCCTCCTCGTGGACCAGCTCCACGACCCTCTTCAAGGTGTCGGGTTCGGTCTGGGGAAGGACGCCATGTCCGAGGTTGAACACGTGGCCGGGGCGGCCACCGGCTTGAGCCAGCACCTTGCGGGTCTCGGCCGCCACCACCCTCCAGGGAGCCAGGCAGGTGACTGGATCGAGGTTCCCCTGGACGGCATGGCCGGGGCCCACTCGGTGGCGAGCGGCGTCCAGAGGAACTCGCCAATCAACCCCGACCACCTCCGCGCCGGCCTCCGCCATGAGGCTCAGAAGCTCTCCCGTCGCCACCCCGAAGTGCAGCCGGGGAACCCCGAGATCCTCCAGCTCGCTGAAGATCCGCCGGCTGGCCGGGAGAACGAGCTGGCGGTAGTCGTCGGGGCTGAGGGTGCCGACCCAGCTGTCGAAGAGCTGCACCGCGCTGGCACCCGCCGCCACCTGGGCTCGCAGTGAGGCCACTGACAGGTCAGCCAGGGCATCGAGCAACGCCATCCATGTCACCGGGTCGGTCCGCATCAGGCTCTTGGTGCGTACGTGATCGCGGGAGGGGGCGCCTTCCACCAGGTAGCTGGCCAGAGTGAACGGAGCGCCGGCAAAGCCGATGACCGGCACGTTGGTCTCGCCCACCACCAGCCTCACCGTCTCGGCCACGTAAGCCACGTCGAGGTCAGGCTCGAGAGGACGCAGCCGCTTGAGATCCCCTGAGCGGCGAAAGGGCTCGGCCACCACCGGGCCCTGGCCGGGAACCACCTCGACGCCGAAGCCGATGGCCGCCACCGGCACCACGATGTCCGAGAACAAGATGGCGGCGTCCACGCCATAGCGGCGGACCGGTTGCAGGGTCAGCTCGGCGGCCAGGTCGGGCCGGGCGATTACCTCCAGGATGCTCCCATCCCCCCGCCGGGCCCGGTACTCAGGAAGGGACCGGCCGGCCTGGCGCATGAACCAGACCGGCACCCGATCGCAGGGTTGACCCCGACAGGCGCGCAGAAAAGGTGGGTCAGTGGTTGGCATTCTGCTCATTCTGCACGGGGCACCTATGATCTCCTGTTCGCCCATTTGCCGGGAGGGCCATGGCCGCAAACCCTGACCTCGAGGCCGAGCAGGCCCATCTTGACCATGCCTACCACCAGCTGGAGGCCATGAGGGCGGCTGCCCGAGGCTTGCTCGGGTCAGTTCTCGACCAGGGACCAGGGGGAACCTTCCAAGCCAGGGCGGAGCGCGACGTCATGGTGCGGACCAGCCTCCAGCGCCTGCAGCACCTCGACATCGGCGACCAGTCCCTGTGCTTCGGACGCATCGACGTAGGGGACGGGGACGTAGGGGACGGGGACATCGGGGACGGGGACATCTTCCACATCGGCCGTCTGGCCGTCTCCGGTCCTGACCAGGAGTCCTTGGTGGTGGATTGGCGGGCGCCGGTGGCCGAACCGTTCTACCGGGCCACCGGACATGATCCGATGGGCCTGACCCTGCGCCGTCATTTCCTCACCGAGGGGCGCCGGATGGTCGGCATGGAAGACGAGAGGTTCGGTGCCGGCGCCGGGCCCTCGTCCGAGGAACCGGAGAGCGAGCTGGCGGGCGGAGGCGTCCTGTTGGCCGCCCTGGAGCGGACGCGCTCGGGTTACATGCGAGACATAGTGGCCACCGTTCAGCGAGAGCAGGACGAGGTGATCCGGTCGCCGCTGGCCGGGACCCTGGTGGTCCAGGGGGGGCCGGGAACCGGCAAGACGGCGGTCGCCCTGCACCGGGCCGCCTACCTGCTCTACACCCACCGCTTTCCCCTGGAGAGCCAGGGTGTCCTGGTGGTCGGGCCCAACCCAGTGTTCATGGGCTACATCGAGCGGGTCTTGCCCTCCCTGGGTGAGACCGGAGTGGTGCAGACGACCATTGCCGGCCTGGTCACTGCCGGTCTGGTCAGCGGAGGCTCGGTACAGGCGTCGGAGCCGCCCTCAACCGCGGCCCTGAAGGGCGATGCCCGCATGGCAGCCGTGCTGGCTCGGGCCGTGAAGAACCGCCAGCGGCCCCTTCGCCTGGGAGTCGACGTCCCCTTCGGCTCGGCCGTGCTTCATCTTTCGCCGGAGGACTCGGCCCGGGTGGTGGCGACCGCCAGACGACGGGGAGGCACCCACAACGCCCGTCGCCGCCTGATCGAGCAGTTGGTGGCCGGGCATCTGCACGCCCAGTACACCGCAACAGTGGACCGCAGTCGGCGCAGGATGGGAACAGGAGTCGAGGCGCAGGTGATCGACCAGGACGAGCTCGGGCGCCAAATCCTGCGCCATTCGGGGCTGGCGGAGGCGCTCGACCGGATGTGGCCTCGCCTCCTGCCCGAGGAGCTGCTCCACGACCTGTACGGGTCCCCGCCCCTGATCGCCCTGGCCAGTCGCGGAATCCTCAACTCCGAGGAGCAGGGGGCCCTTTACCGCCCTCGCAGCCCCGACCTGGGGGCCATCGGCTGGACGCCTGGGGACCTGGCCCTCCTGGACGAGTCCCGAGCCCTGCTGGGGTCGCCCCGGCGCCGACCGACAGCCGAGGATGTGCCGAGGACCTACGGGCACATCGTGGCCGACGAGGCCCAGGACCTGTCCCCCATGCAGCTGCGCATGCTCGGCCGCCGGTCGCTGTCGGGATCGATGACCGTGGTGGGCGACATCGCCCAGGCCACCGGTGTGCAAGCCCCGGCTGACTGGCAGGAGGTGGTGGCTCACCTGGGCTCGCCCGGGAGGCTGCCCGGCGTGACAGCGCCACCGGGGAGGCGGCCCGAGACTGGGCAGCCCGGTGCCCCCCGCTACGTCGAGCTCAGCGTCAACTACCGGACCCCAGCCGAGGTGATGGACCTGGCCGGCCGGGTGCTGACGGCTACCGGCACTCAGCTGCGCCCACCTCGCTCGATTCGCTCCACCGGATCCAACCCCAACCTGGTGACGGTGGCGCGGGAGCACCTGGACGAGGAGGTGGTGGCCCGAGCCCGGTCGGAGGTGGAGGCCATGGCGGGCGGAACGGTGGCGGTGGTGGCTGCGCCGTCGTTGCTACCTGGGCTGGCCCGGGCCATGTTCCCGGTATCAACCGGAGAGTGCCCGACATCAACCGGGGCGGCGACAACCGAGCCCGGCGCCCCCCGCCACGGCATTGGCTCGCCGCTCACTCTGGTGCCAGTGGAACTGGTGAAGGGCTTGGAGTTCGACTCGGTGATCGTGGTCGAACCGGCCCTGCTGGTGGCCGAGGCGACCGGCGGTCTCCGCTCCCTCTATGTGGCTCTTACCAGGCCAACCAGGAGCCTGACGGTGGTGCATGCCATGCCCCTTCCCCCGCCCCTGAGCGATCCCGGCGCCGATGTGCCAAGGGCCCGGCGCGTGGGCTAGAAAGTCAGCCGTGGTGCAGGCAATCTCGATCGATCGTGGGGTCGAACCGGCTGGGCTGCAGCGCGGCCGGCCATCCCTGCTGGCGGTGGGGACCATCGTGTGGCTCGGATCCGAGCTGATGTTCTTCAGTGGGCTGTTCGCCTCCTACTTCACCATCCGGGCCCACAACGTGGGCATCTGGCCACCGCCCTCCACACCCCTCGGCTTCAAGGACACCGTCCAGTCCGGCGCCTTCACCTGGGTGCTGCTCATGTCCAGTGTGACCATGCAGAAGGCCTACTGGGACGAGGAGCACGGCCTGCGCCGGGCGGCCCGGTGGTGGGTGGCGCTCAGCTTCGCCATGGGCGGCGCCTTCCTGGCCAACCAGATCGTGGAGTGGTTCACCGTGGGCTTCACCCCTCACGCCAACGCCTTCGCCTCCCTGTTCTTCCTCATGACCGGTCTCCACGGCCTGCACGTGACCATCGGGCTGGTGGCCATGGCCGGCCTGCTGGGGCGGATGGTGGGACCGGGTGGCGACCCCGGCGAGCTGCCTGTCTTTCAATCGATCACCTTCTACTGGCACTTCGTGGACGTGGTGTGGATCGCCCTCTACGCCTGCCTCTTCCTCCTCAAGTAGATGCGCAGCCGGTACCTCCTTCCTGCTGGCCTGGTCGGCGCCGTGGCCGTGCTCGGCATGGTCTTGTTCGCTCCGCCCAGTGTCACCGCCCACGCCCAGACGACATCCACGTCTGTACTTCCGGCTCCGGCCGTTCGCCCCTACGGCCCGCGGACCTTCTCCCAGCCGGGTTCGGGGGCTGTGATACCGGGAACCCCCATCCCCGCCAATGCTCCCGGTGGTCAGACCCTCACCGAGGGACGTCGGCTCTTCGTGGGCGCCTGCTCGAGCTGTCACGGGGACCGCGCCGCCGGTACATCCCAGGGCCCCAACCTGGTGGGAGTGGGGGCGGCAACCGTGGACTTCTGGGTCTCGACCGGGCGGATGCCCCTCGCCTACCCGACCGCCCAGGCAGTCCGCAAGCCGCCCGCCTTCAACCGCCAGCAGACGCTGGCCATCGTGGACTACGTCACCTCCATGGGGGCCGGTGGTCCGGGCATTCCCAATGTGGGTCTGAGCAAAGCGAGCGTCTCCAACGGCCTCAGCCTGTTCGCCCTCAACTGCGCCCCCTGCCACACCATCACCGGGGTCGGCGACGCCCTGTCCAGCGGATTGTTTGCCCCCACCCTGCTCAAGGCCACACCCCTCCAGATCGCCGAGGCCATTCGCACCGGCCCGACGAACATGCCCAGGTTCGGACCGGGCACCCTTTCCCACCAGCAGATCAACGACATCGTGGCCTATGTCGGCACGGGCATCCAGCACCCGATCAACCGGGGGGGCGCCGGTCTGGGCCATATCGGCCCGGTCACGGAGGGGTTCGTGGCCATCCTCATCGGCCTGGGGGGCCTGGCCCTGGTCTCCTACTGGGTCGGCGACCGGGCCGCCTGATGACCGAGCCCGGCAAGAACAGCGAAGCCGCGGGCGCACCTACGGGAGAGGCCGGAGAGCTGGCGGCCGGCACCGACCCTCATTTCGCGCTTACTTCCCATCACGAGAGGCGGACGGAGATACTGGTGGCGCTCAGCTTCTGGCTGAGCATCGCCTGCATCATCGCCCTGGCCGTCGTCTACAGCATTGGCGGCCAGCCCCAGGCCGAGGGGGCCCTGCTGGGCGTGGGCATGGGGTCCATGGGCGCCGGCATCATCGCCTGGGGCAAGTACCTGGTCCCCCAGGGCCCGTTCAAGCAGGAGCGGGAGCCGCTGGCCTCCCCTCCCGAGGCCCGCCAGGCCTTCGCCGAGTCGTTCAAGCGAGCCGACACGGTGGTGGGCCGACGAACCATGCTGGTCAAGCTGATGGCGGCGACCATGACCGTCTTTGGGGCGTTCCTGGTGCTCCCGCTGCGCTCGCTCGGGCCCCAGCCCAAGAAGCTGCTGGACACCACCCCCTGGCGCCCGCGGGCTCGCTTGGTGAGGGTAGACGGGCGGGTGGTGAACACCGCCGACCTGGAGGTGGGCGGCATCCTCACCGTCTTCCCCGAGAACGACCCAGGGGGTGCCATCTCCCAGACCGTGCTGCTCCACGTGTCCAGTCAGGACATCACCACCCAGCCGGGGCGCGAGACCTGGGGGCCTCAGGGCTTCCTCGCCTTCTCCAGGGTCTGCACCCACGCCGGCTGCCCGGTCTCGCTGTACGAGCAGGACACTCAGCAGCTGCTCTGTCCCTGTCATCAGTCGCTGTTCAATGTCCTAGACGGGGCCAAGCCCATCTTCGGTCCTGCTCCCCGGCCACTGGCCCAGCTGCCGCTGATGATCGATCCCGACGGCGTCATACGGGCGCAGAAGGGTTACGATGAGCCGGTCGGACCGGGCTTCTGGGAACGTGGAAAGGGGCCGGCATGATCCCCCAGGTGGCAACGCGGACCTCGGAGTGGGTAGATACCCGCCTGGGCCTGGGCAAGTGGACCCGCAAGGCCCTGGACAAGATCTTCCCCGACCACTGGTCGTTCATGTTCGGCGAGATCGCCCTGTACTCGTTCATCGTGGTGGTGGCCACCGGGGTCTACCTGACGCTGTTCTTCGTGCCGTCGCTCAAGCACATCATCTACCACGGGTCGTATGTGCCATTGCAGGGCCAACGGGTGTCGGAGGCCTACAACTCGACCATAAACATCTCCTTCGACGTCCGCTTCGGCATGGTGATGCGCCAGATGCACCACTGGGCGGCCGACGTGTTCCTGGCGGCCATCGCCCTGCACATGTGCCGGATCTTCTTCACCGGCGCCTTCCGCCGCCCCCGCGAGCTCAACTGGATAGTCGGCGTCACCCTGCTGGTGCTGGCCATAGTGAACGGCTACATCGGCTACTCCCTGCCCGATGACCTCATCTCGGGCACCGGAGTGCGCATCGCCTTTTCCATCATCCTGGCCATCCCGGTGGTGGGCAGCTACTTCGCCACCTTCTTCTTCGGGGGGAACTTCCCCGGCGAGGCCTACGACTTCCGCTTCTTCATCGTCCACGTGCTGATCATCCCGGGGATCATCATCGGGCTGCTGGTGGCCCACCTGGCCATCATGTGGCACCAGAAGCACACCCAGTTCAAGGGCCACGGCGCCACCAACGACAACGTGGTGGGCTCGGCGCTGTGGCCGGCCTACACCTTGAAGACCACCGGCTTCTTCTTCGTCACCTCCGGGGCGCTGGCTGCCCTGGGTGGGCTGGCCCAGATCAACCCCATCTGGCTGTACGGGCCGTACGACCCCTTCAAGGTGACCTACGCCGTCCAGCCCGACTGGTACATGGGGTGGCTGGACGGGGCCCTGCGGATCTTTCCCAGCTGGGAGCCGTCGGCCTTCGGGCACATGATCTCCACCGTGTTCTTCCCGGCCATCCTCCTGCCCGGGATCACCTTTGGGCTGTTCTGGGCCTGGCCCTTCATCGAGAACCACTTCACCAGGGAGAGCACCCGGGACCACAACCTGCTCGACCGCCCGCGGGAGCGGCCGTTGCGCACCACCATCGGGGCTGGCGTACTCGCCTTCTACGTGATGCTGTTCACCGCCAGCGCCACCGACGTGCTGGCCAACTTCTTCGGGGTCTCGCTCAACCTGGTCCTGTGGGCGATGCGGTTCATGACGGTGTTGGTGCCCCTGGTGGTGGCCGGGGCCACCTACATCATCTGCCAGGAGACCATAAGCCTTCCAGACGTGGGCAAGCGCAAGCGACCCAGCGTGATCGTGCGGTCGGCCGGTGGTGGCTACGAGTCCCTCGAGACTGATTTCCGTCCCGGTGACGAGCCCAAGAAGCTCGAGCCGGAGGAGCTACCGGGTGCCTATGTCCACGACAAGGAGGAGCTGGTCGGGTCGGTCCAGCAACTGAGGGGATATGGCGGCGGCTCTGGGGGTGACGGCTCGGACGGCGACGGTTCGGGCGACGGCCGGAGCAACGGCGGCGGGGGCGGTGGCCAGCCGGCAGCCGCAATTTCCCCCGAGGGCAGCTCAGTCGAAGGGCTCGGTCACGAGGGACCGCTGCCAGGTGGGGGAACTGCCAGCTAAGATTCGTTGAACATGTAAAATCATGAAATACTGGGAGAGTGGGTAATGACCTCTCCTGGAGTCTGCGGTGGGGGTGAGCCTGGCCAAGGTGGCTCGGGGCGGCCAGCGCTACTACCTCGAGGCGGTGGCGGGCGGGATCGAGGACCACCGGCCGCCGGGCGGCGAGCCGGACGGGACCTGGCTGGGAGGCGCAACCGCCAGCCTGGGACTGAGTGGTCGAGTAACCGCCGACCAGCTCGATGCGGTCCTGGCCGGCGCTCATCCGGGGACCGGCGAGGTGGTGAGCCGGACCCACACTCGGGTGAAGGTGGCCGGGTATGACCTGGTGTTTTCCGCCCCCAAGTCGGTCTCCCTGCTGTTCGCCTTGGGCGACGGATCGATGGCCGAGCAGGTCCTGGCAAGCCATCGTGAGGCGGTGGACGCCACCGTTGGCCACCTGGAGCGCGAGGCGGTACGAGCCCGTCGGGGCAGTGGTGGCGAGCGCCGAACAGTGACCACTACTGGTGTGGTCGGGGCGGCATTCCTCCACCGCACCAGTCGCGCCCCCGATCCCCATCTGCACACCCACGTGCTGGTGACCAACCTGGTCCAGGACCACGATGGCCGGTGGTCTGCCCTCGACGCACGGGGGCTCTACCTCCACACTCGCACGGCGGGGTTCGTGTACCGCGCCCACCTTCGCCAAGAGCTGACCGAGCGGCTCGGTCTGTCGTGGGCCCGGACTGCTCTGGGCGTCATCGATATCGAGGGGATGGACCCCGTCGTGGTGCGCGCCTTCTCTCGGCGGCGGGCCGACATCGAGTCAGCCCTGGCCGACAATGTGGCATCGAGCGCCAAGGCAGCTCAGGTGGCGGCCCTCACTACCCGGCCACCCAAGGACCTGGCCACGTCCTTCGAGTCGTTAGTCCCGCAGTGGAGGGCTCGCGCCGTGGCCTTGGGACTGGGCCCGGAGCAGATGACCAGTCTCACCCGCCGGACGACTGACCACCTGCCGGCAGAGGCGTTCGAGCAGATCGGCCCTGCACTGGTCGGTACGGAGGGCCTCACTGCTCACGCCTCCAGCTTTTCCCGCCAGGACGTCGTTCGGGCGGTGTGTGAAGCGTCATTGTCCGGGGGGCGGGTGGCGGGCGTCGAGGCGACGGCTGACCGTCTGCTCGAATCGAACGTGGTGCGGCCGGTGGCGGATCGGCCCAGACTGCGCAGCGCCGACACCGTTCGCCGCACCGATGGTCGCCTGGTGTGGGGGGGGGTAGACGCTCCCCGCTGGACGACCACTGAGCTGGTGGCCGTCGAGGAGCGGATGGTCGAGTCTGCGCAGCGGAGGGGCGGCGAGCGGATCGGCCTGGGCCGGCCGGAGGCAGTGGAGGCTGCTCTGGCCCGGCGGCCCCACCTGGACGCACAGCGTGGCCAGCCAGTCCGGGCCCTCCTCGAATCGGGCGCCGGGGTGGTCACCGTGGCCGCCTCGACGGCCACTCTGGCCGGGGACGGCCTTGACGCCGCTCGGGAGGCCTGGGAGGCGTCTGGCCTGATGGTCCTGGGAACCAGCCCCGGTCCCAGCGCGGCCGGGAGGCTGGAGGCGGCCACTGGGGTGGAGAGCGTGCCATTGCGCGAGTTGCTGAGCTCCCGAGAGGGTTTGGGGGGCGCCCTGCGCTCGGTCGGCGTGCTGTTGGTGGACCAGGCCGGTGCTGTCGACAGCCGAACGCTCGACCGGCTCTTGGCCCACGCTGCCCGTGACCGGGTGAAGGTGGTGCTGGTTTCCGATCCGCGCCAGGTTGGGATGGCTGACACGGGCGGCTGGCACCGCCTGGCTGACCGGCTGGGTTCGATCACCATGGATGGCCCCGAGCCACCGCCACCCGCCAGGTTGGTCAACGTGGCGGCCCGCGCTGCCCACCTGGGCGTCGAGACGGTGGCGGGCCCGGCGGGCGGGTCAGCCGTCACGGTGGGGCCCAGCCTTGAGACAGTTCGCCAGCAGGTGGTGGAGGATTGGTTGGAGGCGCGCCGAGCCGGACAGCGGGCCGTCATGGTGGCGTCTCGCCCGGTGGATGTCAAGGTCCTCAACGCCATGGCTGGGGGGCGTCTGGCTGGGGAGCGTCTGGCCGGCGCCGGCGAGCTGGCTGACAATGCTCTCATCGGGCCGTCCGAGCCAGAGCCAGCGGCCAGCGCCCGTCGGGCTCGCACAATGGACGCCGAGCAACATCTGGTGCTTGGGGACTCGCACATGCTGGCCCGAGCCGGGTGGTCCGAGGAGAGCAGGGCCGGCTCCCAGCTCTACGTGGTCGACCGGGGATGGCCCGACGTGCGCCTGGAGCACGACCTCTTGGACCGGATGGACCGCCTGGCGGATTCTCTGGGCAAAGGTTCTCCCGGTAACGGTTCTCTCGATCGTGGTCCGCCCCCGGCCACCGGCCCTGCTTCGCTGGCCAACCTCTCGCTCGCCGATCTGACTGGCCAACGCGAGGCGCTGCGGGCGCGCCTGTCGGCGGCCGCCAACCTCCTTCCGCCCGACCCTGGTCAGGCTCTGGCTGGCCTGGACCAGGACCGAGCCCGGGCAGTGGCGGGCCTCTCGGCCGCCCGGGACGCCGTCGAGGTCAGTGACTCACGGGAGCCCAACAGGCGTCAATGGGGACGATGGGCACGCAGGTCCACCCCTGACACCCGGTTGGACAGAGTGGATCCGGCGGTCAGCCCCAACGCGGTGGCGAGATGGGAGGCCGAGCTCAAGGTGTTGGACGCCCGGTATGTGGAGCTGGGTGGCCAGGCCGGGCAACGAGGCGAGTGGGTGGCCGAGCACGGGGATGACCTGGTCCGCTACCGCCAACTTGGGGCGGCCATCGAGCGGCGGGAGCGCACACTGGGTCGGGCAGCCGACGCCAGGCCGCCCCCTTACCTGGTGGACGAGATCGGCGAACGGCCGACGAACCCGACCGATCGACCGGCCTGGCGCAAGGCGGCCCGTGGCGTCGAGTCCTACCGGGAGCGGTGGGGGGTACGTACCGGAGAACGGGCCCTCGATGAGGACGGGATGGGGACAGGCCGGGGCTCAGCCGGTGCCCGGGGAGGTGACGAAAGGTGGCCTGATGCGGGAATGGGCCGTCTGTCCCGTAGGGCAGAGCGGGCCCAGGCGGTTGGCGCTCTCGAAGCGGCTCGCTCCAACCTTCAACCTGAACGAGCCAGGACCGGGCTCGAGCGTCCGCCGATCGAGCGGTCCTTCGCTCCCAGCGCCGGGCGGGGGCTGGGCTGAGTCTCAGTGCCCCAGCACCGGCGGGAGACGGTGGTCGCCCAGCCCGGAACGGGAGCGAAGCACCTCCGGACCGCTCCTTTCCTGGCTCAGCTCTGACCAGGGCTTCGCAGCGAAGGACGGGGTGAGCTCCACCCAGGCCGGCGCCCCTGATCCCTCGATGGCCAGGGCCATTCCTGGGCGCCCCCGAGCCACGGCGTCGGCTGGGAGCCGGCGTTGGCGCCTGGTCGACCAGGTTGTCGTGCGGGCTCGGCCCCGGTTGCGAGCCCACCACGGTGGAGAGCTGTCCGAGCGGACCTTGACGTCGTGGTCCCCCGCCAGTGCCGACACCGCTTCCAAGGTCCGCGTGTCGCCTATGCCCGGCAAGAGCACCTTGGCGCCGAAGAGCGAGAGGAAGCCATCGGCCTGGGCGCCCCAACGATGCCTGGCCTGAGACAGGTCCTGGAGGCAGGCCAGTGTGGTAAGCCCCTGGCCTCCGCCCTCGCTGACGATAGCCGGGAGGTCTCCGAGGGGGGCGATGTTGGCCACCTCGTCCAAGGCCAAGACCACCGGAGGCCGCGAGACGGAGGGGTCGACCTTGGCCCGGGCATAGGCAGCCCCCCGCACCTCCTCGATGAGGCTCACCACCAAAGGTGCCACCAGAGACTGTTGCCGGCCGGTTGCACAGACATAAACGGTGTCCCCGGAGTCGACAAATGCGGCCGGGTCAAAGTTGACCTCGGCGGTGGTAGCCAGGGCCGCCTCCGATCGGTAGGCAGCCAGTACGCCGGCCGCGGTGGACCAGATGCCACTTCGCTCCCGCTCTTCGGTAGCCAGGACCCCGTCCAACACCTCAGCGGCCAGTCCGGAGCCGTTGCTCTCGAGGATCCTGGCCGCCGCCAGCGGCGCCCGGCGGTTCACCCAGGTCATGACGTCGGCCATCGTGAGGTCGTCCAGGGCTGCGGCATGCAGCAGCGGTGCGAGCATCGCCTCCGCCCGCTCGGTCCAGTGGCTGGCCTCCGTCATTCCCGTCGCCGGACGGGCTGCTCCCACCATGGCTCGAGCGGCGACCACCGCGGGATCCCAGCGTCGGCAGGCAGCGATGGGCGACCAGTGCAACGGCTTCACCCCCTGGGGGACGGTTACCTCTCCGCTCGGATCGAACAGCCAGCACTGCCCAACCCGGCCGCGGGCGACGGCGGTGGCATCGAGCACGTCGGCCTTGATCGAGGTGCTCAGCACCGCACCATTGGCAGCCAACACGTTGGGAATCACAATGGAGAAGGTCTTGCCCGAGCGAGGAGGCCCCAGCACCAGCACCGCCTGCTGCGGGCGTGTCCAAACCCAACCTCCCGTCCCCATGCCCAGATAGATGGCATGGCCGGCGGCAGCCGACCGGGCTCGGACATAGGCCAGCGGCTCACTGCTACCCATATGCCCATTTTGACCCAGGACCCCGGTCGCTGCGTCCATGCTACGAAGAAACACCCAAATGCTAGGGTAGGGTAGCGAACATATGTTTGTATGAGCAGGAGGTGGGTAATGAGCATTACCGACACCGCAGTGGGCGCCGACGGTATGCCCCTGGAGCGCTTGGAGGCCGAGATCGCCTCCCTGGCTGGGCACCTGGATGCCGCCACTTGTCGCTGGCTGGGCCTGGTGGCCGACTTCGACCGGCGTGAGGGCTGGGCCAGCTGGGGATTGGTCTCCTGTGCGGCCTGGCTGTCATGGAAGTGTGGTCTGAGCCCGGTGGCAGCCAGGGAGAAGGTGAGGGTGGCCAGAGCCCTCGAAGAATTACCGGCCATCCGGTCCAGCTTTGCCAGGGGCGAGCTCTCCTATTCCAAGGTAAGAGCCCTCACCCGGGTGGCCACCCCGGCCAGCGACGCCGAGCTGGCCGTCCTGGCCCGCCACACCACCACCTCCCAGTTGGAGCGCCTGGTGAGGGCCTACCGCCAGGTCACCTCCAACGAGGATGAGGAGAACGAGGCAGCCAGGACAGCCTATGAGTCTCGGTCGCTGTCCTGGTACCACGACGACGACGGCTGCCTGGTCATCAAGGGCCGCCTACCAGCCGACATGGCCGCGACCTTCCTGGCCGCCATGGCCGCCGTGGACGCCATGGAACCCGCCAAACCAGTTCCAGGTGAAACAGGTCGGAGGGATCCCGAGCCCAGCCCTGATTTCAGGCCCAGTGCCGACCAGCGCCGGGCCGACGCCTTGGTGGCCATGGCCGAGTCGGCCCTGGCGTCCGGTCCCGACCCCTGCCCGGAGCGCAACCAGGTGGTCCTGCACGTCGATGATGATGTGCTGGGCGGGAAAGGTTCCACCGGTCATTGCGAGATCCAAGATGGTCCGGCCCTGGCCCCTGAGGTGGCCCGGCGTATGGCCTGTGACGCGACCCTCAGGGTGGCAGGCCAGGGCCCTGGCCATTCAGCCCACGACCTGGGCCGGCGCACCCGAGTGGTCTCGGCCGCCCTGCGAAGGGCTCTTTGGCAAAGAGACCAGGGCTGTCGATTCCCGGGCTGTGAGAACCGTCTGTTCGTCGACGCCCACCATGTCCAGCATTGGGCCAAGGGAGGAAGCACCGACCTGTCCAACCTCGTCCTGGCCTGTAGACGTCACCATGTGTTGGTGCACGAAGGCGGCTTTGGCCTTGCCTATGACGCTACCTCCGACACCGTCAGCGTTACCTGCCCCGACGGGCGACCGATGCCAACCGTGGTCGATCCACCCGCCTTGGAGGGCGACCTTCCCACCCAGCACCAAAACCTGGGCCTGCGCATCGGGCCGGACACCTGCGAGTCGCTGTGGGGCGGAGAGCGCATGGACCTGGGCCTGGCCATCGACGCCTGGCTGTGCCTGGACGGCCGGATGGGGCTGGCCGCCGACCGGTCAGTCCGCTACCGGGCTGAACCCGACGGGACAGCTGAGCCAGTTCCAGGTGAATCGTCCGGCGGCGATAGGCAGGACTCCAGAGGTTCTGGATCGCCAGAGTAGCGAGAGGGTAGTGCCAATGCGCCCAACTCCGGTAGGCAGTTCGTTGCGAGGGGAGCGGACTGCAGCGGTCACCCGCAGGCCACAGGGAGCGGCCATGGCTGCCACCAACCGGCCGGTTCTAGGCCCGGTGGCTGGCGGAGTCGAGATCGGCCGGCAGGTCGACGTCCCACGCCAGGGAGGGCTCTTGGACCACCCGCAGCCCCAGTCCCAGGCGGATGGCCTCCTCCCGGTGGCGCTGGAACGAGCCCGGTCCGTAGGAGAAGGCAAACCGAGAATGGGCCGGTACACAAGCCACGTTGGTGCCGTCCAGGCGCCGGTCGGGCACCAGGGTCACTCCAGCAAAGCCGCCCAGCCAAGTCAGGTCGCCGGCCAGCGGCAGGTCGGCGTGGGCCACCGTCACCCGTTCGACCCCCAGGGCCGCCAGTGTGGCCACCCCGGCCTGGACGGCTCCATTGAGGCCCGAGTCCGGTGCCCAGACCACCAGAGCACCATGAGCGTCGGCCCACGCCGCCACCTCGAGGTCGTCACAGACTACCGCCACCGCCAGGTGCCGGGCCGCCTTGAGCACCTGCTCACCCATGGAACGAGCCAGATCAGCCCGCTCCGCCTGGGTCAGTACCGGTGCCAGTCGCACCTTGGCCGTGGCAAAGGCCTTGACCGGCACCAGCACCGCGTCAGGCCCCAGGTCTCGGCGGGTCTGGCGACCCGACTGCGGACCCGTCAACCGGCCCGTCTGGCGCCCGGAGCCATGGTCCGCCACAGCGTCAGCCTACGGCTACCTTGGGAAGGTGGCGACCCGGGTCAGCGTGGTGGGCGCCGGCTCGTGGGGAACAACGGTGGCCGCCATCACCGTGGCCCAGTTGCCCACCGTGCTGTGGGCCCGCCGCAACCAGCTGGCCCGTCAGATCGCGGATACCCACTCGAACCCCGACTACCTGCCGGGCATCGGGCTGCCCGAGCGCCTGGCTTGCACCTCCTCGTTGGAGGAGGCGCTGGACGGGGCTGACGTGGTGGTGATGGCGGTACCGTCCCACGGCTTTCGCGACATCCTCACCCAGGCCGCGGCCTTCATGGTCCCCGGCGTTCCAGTCGTCAGCCTGGCCAAGGGTCTCGAGCCGCGAAGTCTCGAGCGCATGACTGCACTGATCCGAGAAGCTGCCCCCGGGCACCCCACGGCGGTACTGACCGGCCCCAACCTGGCCCGGGAGGTGATGGCCGGCCATCCGACAGCCAGCGTGGTGGCCGCCGCTGACCAGGCGCTGGCGGCCGAGCTGCAGGGCCTGCTGTCCCACGAGACGTTCCGCGTCTACACCAATCCCGACGTGGTGGGCTGCGAGTTGGCCGGCGCTCTCAAGAACGTCATGGCCATCGCATCGGGCATGGGCGACGGGATGGGATTCGGCGACAACACCAGAGCTGCCCTCATGACCAGGGGGCTGGCTGAGATGACTCGGCTGGGGGTGGCCCTCGGTGGCGATCCCCTGACCTTCTCGGGGCTGGCCGGCATGGGCGACCTGGTGGCCACCTGCACGAGCCACCACAGCCGCAACCGCCACGTCGGGGAGGCCCTCGGCCGTGGCTCCACTCTGGATCAGGTGGTGGCGGACATGCGCATGGTGGCCGAGGGGATAAAGACCTCCAGGGCGGTGGTCGAGCTGGCCGGTCGCCACGGCGTCGACGTACCCATCGCCGAGCAGGTGGTGGCGGTGCTGCACGGCGGTCACCGGGCGCGGGATGTGATCCCCGCCCTCATGGGGCGGGTGGCCCGAGCCGAGTGGGACGGGGCCGCCTGGAGCAAAGGCCGTCGGGCGGCTAGGTCCTGACCCAGCGATCAGCATCGCCGGTGTCCCTGGAAGGCCTGGAGGCACCAGGGAGGCGTCGGCGCAAGATCAGGGCGGCGGCGGCCAGCACCGTTACCGCCTCGGCGACCAGGCCGACCTCACCGGAGTAGGAGATGCCAGCCTCCATGAACTGGAACAGCGGGGCCTGGAGACTGTAGATGTAGAAGGCGGCGGTCCCCAGGGCGAAGAGGATGGCCCCCACGGCCAAGATGGCCAGGGGCCGGATCAGGATCAGGGCGGCCAGCACCACCGCGATTCCCAGGTTGGCCAGGAACAGTGGCCCGATCTTGGGGATGTGCTGGTATGTGCCGAGGTAGAGGTGCAGGTGGTCGATCCCTATCACCAGAAGCATTACGGCGGTGACCAGTCGCAGCAACCAGGCACCCGGTCGTTTGGTGGACAGGCGGCTGGATGCGGGCATGAGGACATCATGCCCTACCGGCCCTGAGCATGGTCACCACGACTAGGTTGGGCGGCCGTGCACCGAGGGATCACCGTGCCCTCGCTGGTGTTGGAGCGCCTGTCGTGGGCCGACGGACATTCGGTGGTGGTGGGGGTGGATGAGGTCGGCCGGGGAGCCTGGGCCGGCCCCATCAGCGTGGGCATGGCCGTCCTGCCCGCGGATCGTCGGGTCTACAACGTGCGCGACTCCAAGGCCCTCTCCGAGGCCCACAGGGAACGGCTCTTCGACCGGCTGGCCGATTGGTGCGTGGCCTGGGCGGTGGGTCACGCCAGCCCCCTCGAGTGCGATGAGCTGGGAATGTCGAGTGCTCAGCGCCTGGCAGCCCAGCGAGCCCTGGGCGGCCTCGGCGTGGTACCGGACCAGGTCTTGCTGGACGGCCGATGGGACTTCGTGGGGGCGGGGACCACCAAGGCGGTGGTGGGAGGAGACGCCATCTGCCTGTCCATCGCCACTGCGTCGGTCCTGGCCAAGGTGACCCGCGACCGGCTCATGAGGGCGGAGGCCGAGAGCTTCCCTGGGTATGATTTCGAGCTCAACAAGGGCTATCCGTGCCCGCGGCACAAGATGGCCCTGCGGGCGTGGGGCCCCACGTCGATCCACCGCCGGTCGTGGGTGTTCATGGACCACCTGGTGTGGGGAGGCCGGACGACGCGGGTAGAGGGGATTGCGTGACCCAGGGTTCGACCCGCCAGGAAACGCCCGAACGGATGGCCAGCACCACCCCTGACGACCACCGGTCCGATCGCCGGTGGCGGCCGTGGGTGCGGCGAGTGGTGGCAGCGGGCCTGGTGGCCGGGGTGGTGGTGGCGGCGGTCGACAAGCGACATCGGCTGGCCCAGGCGTCCCACCTCCTGAGCCATCTGCACTGGACCTGGCTGGCGGTCGCCATCGCCGTCCAGGCGGCATCCATGATCGTGTTCGCCCGCCTACAGCGCTGGCTGTTGAAGGCGGGAGGAGTGGACGTAGGCCTGGGAGCCATGGTTGAGATCACCCTGGCCGGCAACGCCATGTCCACGTCGCTGCCCGGCGGGGTGGCCTGGGCCGCCGGCTGGGCCTTCGGCCAGTTGCGCCGCCGGGGGGCCGACCGGGTGCTGGCCGGCTGGGTGATCCTGGTGGCCGGCGCCCTGTCCAGCTTCGCCCTGTTCCTGGTGGTGGCCGTCGGTATCGAGCTGGCCGGCTCTCGGGGGCCCATGGCCAACCTGCGCTGGGGAGTGGCCGGGCTGGCCGCCATCCCGGTGGCGGCGGCCATGGCGGCGGTGGCCATCCACCGCTCCAGCCGGGTGCGGTGGCGGGCCAGCCAGGCCTGGGCCTGGCTGCGCACCACCCTGCCCAAGGGCCAGGACATGGCATCGGCCATGGAGCGTCTGGCCGAGCGAGCCAGGACCGTGCGTCCCAGCCCACTGGGATGGCTGGAGGCGTTTGCTCTGGCCCTGATCAACTGGGTGGACGACTGCGCCTGCATGGTGGCGTGCATCTTGGCCCTGGGCGCTCCCGTGCCCTGGCGGGGAGTGCTGGTGGCCTACGGCTTCACCCAGATCGCGGCCAGCCTGCCCGTCACCCCGGGCGGGCTCGGAGTGGTGGAGGCCAGCATGGCCGCTCTGCTGGTGGCCTACGGGATGAGACCAGATCAGGCCTTCGCCACGGTGGTCCTGTACCGGGTGGTCAGCTTTTGGGGGCTGGTGCCGGTCGGCTGGGGAACCTGGGGTTACCTCGAGCTCTCCCGGCGTCGCGGGCGTCGAGGAGACCGGCCCCATCCTTGGGTCCTGGGCCAGCACGCCTTCCAGGACCACCTCCTCCACCACCGGGGCCACGGCTCGGCTCATCCCTTGCTCCCGCTGCATGACCATGTTCACGCCTCGACGAGTTTTGGGGCCCGGTCGACCGGGGAGATTACCGGCACGCCGAGCCAGGGTCGGCCTGGCGCCGACGAAGGAGGCTGACAGTTTGTCGAAGCGACTTGGCGCCAAGGAGTTCAAGCTGGGCCCAGTGACGCCGCTGATGGCCGTGAGGCTGGTCTGGGGCGGACTGCTGGTGGGGTTCCCGGGTGCGCTGGAGCGAGTCGCTGGATCCCGCCCCAGCGACACCTCCTGGCGAGTGGTGGCGCGCCTGCTGGGTGCCCGGCACCTGGCCGAGGTGGCCTTGGAGCTGAGAGGAACGCGGGAGCGCACCCAGCTGGCGGCGGTGGTGGACTCTCTTCACGCCCTGAGCGTTACGGCCTATGTGGCCCTGGACCGCCGGCACCGCCGGGCCGCGCTGCTCGACGCCCTGATGGCGTGGGGCTTCGCCACCTGGAGCTGGCGCTCGGTGGCCGGCGGCGGAGCAGACGGGCCCTCACCGGTGCTGATCGGCAGCCAGGAGTAAGGGTCGGGATACCGGCCGCCAGGGGTGGCCACGGTAGGGAAATCCGAACAACGGGTAAGGGCTGCACAGCGGGTAAGGGCCAAGGGCCCATCGGATCGGAGGACCAATGACCAAGACTGCAGCTGACAACCTGTGCGAGCGGTTGGAGGAGTGGGGAGTCACCACCATCTACGGCTTCCCCGGAGACGGCATCAATGGCATCCTGGGCTCGCTGCGTCGCCACGAGGGCCAGCTCCGCTTCATCCAGACCCGCCACGAGGAGATGGCTGCCTTCATGGCCTGCGCCCACGCCAAATTCACCGATGAGGTAGGGGTGTGCATGGCCACCTCCGGCCCGGGCGCCATCCACCTGTTGAATGGCCTGTACGACGCCAAGCTGGACCATCGACCGGTGGTGGCCATCGTGGGCCAGACCTTCGTACGGGCCCTGGGTGGGGACTTTCAGCAGGAGGTGAACCTGCTCCAGCTCTACTCCGACGTGGCCTCGGCGTGGTGCCAGCAGGTCAACACTCCCTCCTCGGTACGCCACATCGTGGACCGGGCCTTTCGCATCGCCAAGGCCGAGCGCACTGTCACCTGCGTGATCGTGCCGGCCGACGTGCAGGACATGGAGGCGGTGGAGGAACAACCCAAGAAGACCCACACCGTGCACACCGGAGTGGGCTGGTGGCAGCCCCGGGTCATCCCCTCGACCGACCAGCTGCGCCGGGCGGCCGACCTGCTCAACGCCGGTGAGCGAGTGGCCATGCTGGTGGGGGCAGGAGCCCTTCATGCCACCGACGAGATCCTGGCGGTGGCCGATGCCCTGGGTGCCGGGGTGGCCAAGGCCCTACTGGGCAAGGCGGCTGTGCCCGATGACGTACCTTTTTGCACAGGGAGCATTGGCTTGCTCGGGACCAAGCCCTCGTGGGACATGATGCAGTCGGCCGACACCTTGTTGATGGTGGGATCGTCGTTCCCCTACTCGGAGTTCCTCCCCACCACCGGGCAGGCCAAGGGCATCCAGATCGACCTGTCGCCCCGCATGCTGTCCCTGCGCTATCCGATGGACCTGGCCCTGGTGGGCGACTCCAAGGACACCCTGGCCGAGTTGCTGCCCATGCTCAACCGCAAGTCCGACCGGTCCTGGCAGGACGGCATAGCCAAGGGGGTGACGGACTGGTGGGAGGTGATGGAGGACCGGGGCAAGCCGTCAGACCTGGACGGGCGTATCCGGCCCCAGGGGCTTTTCTCCTCCCTGTCACGTCACCTGCCCGACAACGCCATCTTGTCCTCCGACTCAGGCTCGGCGGCCAACTGGTTCGCCCGCCAGATCAGGATCCGCCGGGGCATGAAGGCCTCGCTGTCGGGCAACCTGGCCACCATGGTGCCGGGCGTCCCCTACGGCATGGCGGCCAAGTTCGCCTATCCCGACCGGGTGGCGGTGGCCATGGTGGGCGACGGGGCCATGCAGATGGGGGGCATGGCCGAGATGCTGACCGCGGCCAAATACTACAAGGGCTGGTCCGACCCCCGCTACGTGGTGCTGGTGCTCAACAACGAGGACCTCAACCAGGTGACCTGGGAGCAGCGGGCCATGGAGGGCGATCCCCGATTTGACGCCTCGCAGTCCATCCCCTACGTGTCCTACGCCGACTGGGCCGATCTGATCGGCCTCAAGGGCATCAAGGTGACCCGCTCGGACCAGATCGAGGCGGCCTTCACCGAGGCGTTCGCCGCCGATCGGCCGGTGATCGTCGATGCCCTCACCACCCCCGACGAGCCTCCCATCCCGCCCCACGTCACCTTCGAGCAGGCCAAAGGCCTGATGACCTCGGTGGCCGAGGCGCCCTCAGAGGGCATCGCCGGGGCCAAGGAAGGGGTCCGGGAAATGATCCAGGAATTCTTCCACCACAAGGAGAAGAGCTGATCATGGCCAAGAGCTCACAGAGGCACGGCGACGCCGTCGGCGAGTTGTCCCATGTGATCGACGTGGCCTTCCAGGACGTGGCCCACGGCCGCTTCGAGCGCTCGCTGTCGGGACTGACCGCCGTTGCCGCGGCGGTGACCACGGCCGAGATCTATCTGGAGCACTACAAGGCCAGCTTTGGCAACAAGTGGATGTGGAGCCCGATCATCGTCACCCCGCCGGTCATGGTGGCCGGGATCGGCGGCGTGTTCTCCCGGAGGTGGGCCAAGACCATCCTGCCGATCACGGCCCTCGTCTATACGGTGAACGGACTGATGGGTGAGTACTTCCACGCCCGGGGAGTGGCCCGCAAGCCGGGCGGCTGGGGGCTGGCCAGCTACAACGTGCCCATGGGCCCACCCATAGCCGCTCCCGGCCTCATGACCATCGTCGGCGGCATGGGCATCCTGGCAGCCCTGCTGCGCCGGGAGGACTGAGCCGTGGCTGGCGACAACTCGGGTGGGCTGGACCCCACCGACCGAGCCCGGGCGAGGGACCTGACCAAGTCCCACCACCTGCCCAACCTGCGCTCGGACAAGCAGCCACCCCATCCATCCTGGCTGCCCCGCCAGCGCCGGGGAACCACTCCCCAGATGATCGGGCGCTACCCCGACTACGACGTCTTCGAGGCCGCCGACACCTGGGATGCGGCCACCGCCAAGGTCATCGAGGCCAGGATGAATCTCCCGACCGAGCTGAGGTTCTTCGGGACGGCCGAGCAAGCCACGGTGCGGGCCTTTTGTGACATCTGCGTCGCCCAAGACGCCGATCCACGGGTCCCGGTGGTCGAGATGATCGACGAGAAGCTGGCTGCCGGGCGCCTGGACGGCTACCAGTACGCCGACATGCCCGACGACCGCGAGACCTGGCACCTGGTCCTGGCCGGCCTGGATGAGGTGGCCCACAGCCGCTACGGCAAGGTGAGCTTCGCGGCACTGGCACCCGAGGGCCAAGAGGCGGTGGTGTCCGACCTGAGCCAGGCCAACCTGGCCGGGGGGAGCTGGGAGCGCCTCAACATCAAGCGGGCGTGGTCGGTGTGCATGCGCATGATCCTGTCGGCCTTCTACTCCCACCCCTGGGCCTGGAACGAGATCGGCTTCGGCGGGCCGGCCTACCCGCGTGGCTACATGCGCCTGGGGCCGGTCAGCACCATGGAGCCCTTCGAGCGCCCAGGGGCCACCTCCGAGGACCCGGTCCGGGTGGCGCCGGAGCTGGACCAATGAAGGAGCTGGGCGGATGAAGCGCAACTGGCTCAAGGGCTCGGTGGGGCCCAAGGACAACGACTCGCGCTACCTGCTGGACGTTCACCGCCGGGATCTGCCGGGTGAGGACACCATGGTCCGCTACGCGGACTCCGACGAGGTCGACCTGTGCATAGTGGGGGCCGGCGCGGGGGGATCGGTGCTGGCCCAGCGCCTGGCTCGGGTCGGTTGGAAGGTGGTGATCATCGAGGCGGGGCCGTTCTGGCACCCCGACGAGGACTGGGTCTCCGACGAGGCGGGGTCGCACCACCTCTACTGGACCCAAAAGCGCATCATCGGCGGCTCCGACCCAGTCGAGATGGGCAAGAACAACTCGGGCCGGGGAGTGGGCGGCTCCATGGTCCACTACGCCGGGTACTGCCCGCGCTTTCACCCGTCGGACCTGCGAACCAAGACCCTCGACGGCGTGGGGGCGGACTGGCCCATCTCCTATGAGGAGCTGCGGCCCCACTACGAGCAGGTCGAGCGAGAGCTGCCGGTGGCCGGCCAGGACTGGCCATGGGGCTACCCGCACTCATACCCGTTCTCTCCTCACCCGATCTCCGAGGCGGCCTCGGTGCTGTGGCGGGGCGCCATCGAGTGCGGCATCACCATGCGGGTGGGCCCGGTGGGCATAGTCAACGGCACCTTTGGCAACCGGCCTCACTGCATCTACCGGGGTTACTGCCTCCAGGGCTGCAAGGTCAACGCCAAGGCCAGCCCATATGTGACCCACCTGCCCGACGCCCTGGCCCACCGGGTGGAGATAAGGGCCGGTTGCATGGCCACCCGGGTGGACATCGACCAGGACAGCGGCTCGGCCACCGGGGTCACCTACATCTCCGAGGACGACGGCGTCGAGCGCCTCCAGCGGGCGAGGGTGGTGGCAGTAGCCGGCTACTCCATCGAGACTCCCCGCCTGCTGCTCAACTCGGCCTCACCCCGCTTTCCCGCCGGCCTGTGCAACGGTGAGGACCAGGTGGGGCGCTACGTCATGGTCCAGGGGGCGTCACAGACGGCCGGACGGTTCCCCGAAGAGCTGCGCATGTACAAGGCACCTCCTCCCGAGGTGTCCTCGGAGGACTTCTACGAGACCGACCAGAGCCGGGACTTCGTCCGGGGTTTCTCCATCCAGACGGTCTCGCCCATGCCCATCGGCTGGTCGGAGCACGTGCTGGCCGATGGTCACTGGGGCCGCGCCCTGCGGGAGTACATGCGGGACTACAACCACTGGACCACCATCGGGGTCCTCAACGAGCTGTTGGCCCAACCCGAGAACCGCGTCACCCTGGCCGACGAGTCGGATCGGTACGGCCTGCCGGTGGCCCGCTTCGACTTCAGCCTGTGCGACAACGACCACGCCAACATCGACTATTCGACCAAGGTCATCACCGACATCCTGCACGCGGCGGGCGCCCAGGACGTCCTCACCATCCACCGCTACGCCCACCTGATCGGCGGAGCCAGGATGGGGACCTCTCCGGACAACAGCGTGGTGGACGCCAACCAGCGGGCCTGGGCGGTCCCCAACCTCTACCTGGTCGACGGCAGCGTGTGCCCCACCCAGGGCTCGGCCAACCCGGCACTGACCATCATGGCCCTGGCGTCCCGCCTGGCCACCAAGATGGCCAATCGCTCGGCGGCCTAGGGGGCGCAGAGCGGCCCCACCCAGGACCCGTCTGATGGCCACTCTGGCGGGTGCGCCCGGCGCCCTCAGGGGGCAGTCCGGGCTGCTACCTCCGGGCGCCACTGCGGGCTGGACCGTTCGATGGCGGCCCAGCCCATGTCCGCCTCCCGCTCCCCCCGTTCGGCCCGGCCACCGCCGCGAAGCCCAAAGAGGCGCTTGGCCACCAACAGGTAGACCACCACGGCCAGGTTGATGACCAGCGCCAGCACCTTGAGAACGCTCACCTTGCCGGTCAGCTCGTAGATCTCCAACGGCAACAGCATGGTGGTGGCCACGAAGGTCAGGTACTCGGCCCACCGCTTGGCCAGCCACAGCCCCACCATCTCCACCGCCTCGAGCACGCCATAGCCCACCAGGACCGCTCCCGTCAGCTCGAGCGTCCGGGTACGAAGGGAGATCACCTTGTCCAACTCCCCCAGCAGCCCGTGGTGGATTGGGGCGTTGGGCCCCAGGCCGCCCTGCACATCGGCCAGGATCCGGTAGTAGTCGTACTGGAACTGCGAGTGATGGCTGGTCAAAGTGAAGATGGCGGCCGCCAGAATGCCAAGGATCACCACATGGATGGCTCGATCGAGGGCAATCAGACGCAGGACGAAGCGGTCACGCAGGGGTCGACCCCGCAACGGCAGCTCGATCTCCTCTCGCTCCGCCGGCCGCGAGCGCTCGGGAGGATCGGGCACCTCGGCCACCACCCAGGCATCACATCGCAGGCATCGGTGCAGGCGTACGCCGTCAGATTCCCGAGCCACCAGGGTGTGCTCCGGACCGATGGTGGCCGCGTCGGTCCCCACCAGCACGTGGTCTTGGAGTCCGCAGGCGATGAGCTCGTAGCTCAGCTTGCGTTGCCGGTGGTGCCCCCTCCTGCCTGGCATGGACACAGATGCTAGTGATTGGGGTCATGGCGAGCTACGACCCGTGGGGGGCGGTCCTCGATCGCCTGGATGACGCGGCCAAGCTGATTGGGCTGGACGGCGATGTGCATCGCATGCTGCGCACGCCGCGACGGGTCCTGGAGGTCGCAGTGCCGGTGCGCATGGACGACGGCCGTGTGGAGGTCTTCATCGGATGGCGGATCCACCACGACACCACCCGGGGGCCGGCCAAGGGGGGCATCCGCTTCCACCCCGAGGTCGACGCCCGCCAGGTTGCCGCCCTGGCCGCCGGGATGACCCTCAAGACCGCGGTGGTGGACATTCCCTTTGGGGGTTCCAAGGGCGGGGTGCGCTGCGACCCGGAACGGCTGTCCCTCGAGGAGCTGGAGCGGGTGACCAGGCGGTACACGCTGGAGGTGGCGCCGCTGTTGGGGCCCGACCTCGACATCCCGGCCCCCGACGTCAACACCGACGGAAGGGTCATGGCCTGGCTCATGGACACCTTGTCGATGGTGAATGGGCCGATGGTGAATGGGCCGATGGTGAAAGGGCCGATGGTGAGGGGGGGGTCCCTTCCGGCCTCGGTCACCGGCAAGCCGCTGTCCCTCGGCGGTACGCGGGGCCATACCGGCGCCACGTCGTCGGGAGTGCTGGCCTGCGCCAGGGCGGTGTTCAACGAGCTCGAGATACCCTTCACCGGGGCTCGGGCCGTCCTCCAGGGTTACGGCAAGGTCGGAGGGCCTCTGGCCTTTCTCCTGGCTTCGGCCGGGATGCGGGTAGTGGCGGTGAGCGACGTGGGAGGGGCAGTGCATAATGCGGGTGGCCTGGATGCTGCGGCACTGGCCGACCATGCCGCCCATGGTGGGACGGTGGCCGGCTTCGACGGGGGCGATGACATTGCCCCCGACAACATCTGGGACATCGATTGTGAGCTGGTGGTGCCGGCCGCGCTGGAAGGGGCCATAGACGAGCACGTGGCCCAGCGCATGGGAGCCAAGGTCGTGGTCGAGGCGGCTAACGGCCCGACCACCCCGGGAGCCGATCCCATTCTCGACCGCCGGGACATCGTGGTGGTCCCGGATATCTTGGCCAACGCAGGTGGCGTGACGGCGTCATACTTCGAGTGGGCCCAGAACCGCCAGGGCTACGCATGGGACGAGGGCCTGGTGGCGGCCAGGCTGCGGACCAGGATGGACGATGCCTTCATCGCCGTGTGGGCCAAGGCCGAGGCTCTTGGGGTATCTCTGCGCCGGGCCGCTTTCGTGCTCGCCATCGAGCGGGTGGCCGAGGCCATCTCCGCCCGCGGCCTCTTCCCCTGAGGGCCGAGTCCCAGGGACCGGATAGCCCTGGTCAGCCAGCCGTGAAGGAA
>JAABUJ010000561.1_pt1 | contig 70697 bp, 63 predicted proteins | sample 5559131 | NCBI WGS metagenome assembly JAABUJ01 (sample SAMN10711875, study PRJNA513366) | rock metagenome | isolation source: Antarctica rocks | place: Antarctica: Victoria Land, Mt New Zealand nord | collected 2016-01-07 | reverse complement strand
CCTCTGTAGACCGGCAGAAGTGGCCGTAGAGCCGATTTTGGCGTCCAAAGTGGACTCTGGGAGCCTGCAAAGCCGCCATCGGCAGCCAATCCAATTCGATGAATGTTTTCATGAATAATCCAGGCTAAGTACAAGTTGGTAAGTTCCTGCACGCCACACGCGCCTGATTGCGCGTCTACTGGAGCCTGTTTGGCTTGCACGAACATACCGACACCTACTTAGAACCTCCTGTCTCTAGGCCTCTGCGCCGTCCCAGGCACTTGGGCTGCAATTCATCCACCGCCATGCCTCCGCCGGCCGGTCCCTCCCCCGTCGCATGGGTTATTCTATTCGTCAAGCCTCAAGGAGCGGACGCCGCGCAGATCAACCCAGACGTGCCCGCGCCCGTGGACCACACGTACCAGGACAGTGGCGCAGGAGCGGCAGCGCAGGACAGTGCCTGGCGCACGCATGTAGGCCACGAGCCCGCCGATGTCGTCCGCCGTGCCACAGGCGTCGCAGGTCGCCACGGCCAGCGTCATCTCACGCCCGAACACGGCATGCAGCACCCCCGCCGCGGCGTTGCCGTCGAGCGTCGCCTCCTCGTTCTCGTCGCCCTCGTCGGCGCTTTTGCCGGTGTCGCCGTGGTGGATCATCTCGTCGTCGATCATGGCTACCCTTACCCTCCCGTCGCGCCGAAGCGCTCGGTCTTGATGCGCGCCGCTGCGTGCCCGAGTCCGCGCAGGCCGTCGGCGGCCGTTTCCACGAACCGCGTCGGGCCACAGATGAAGGCGATCGGCGCCCGCGTGACCGGCCAGCAGACGTCCGCGAGCATGGCGGCGTCGAGCCGACGGTGGTACCCCATCCAACCGTCCGGGGCGGACCGCGTATAGGTGTAGACGACCTCCAATCCCGCCATCGCGGCGGCCAGGCGTGCTAGTTCGGCGTGGTACATGGCGTCCTCGGGGGTGCGCACCGCGTAGAGCAGGCGCGTGGGGACCAGGAGGCCGCGCGCCGCGCGGTGGCGGATCATCGCCATCAGCGGGACGACGCCCGACCCACCCCCCACGAGCAGGGCCGGCGCGCGCAGCGCATCGTCCCACACGAAATAGCCGCCGATGGGGCCGCGCAGTTCCAGTTGCTCGCCTACCCGCAACGCGTCGGTCAGGTAAGGTGAGACCTCGCCGTCGTCCAACCGCTCGACCGTCAGGGCCACGCGCGCCTCCTCGGGCGCGGAGGCGATCGAGTAGCTGCGCTCGGCCTGGTAGCCGTCCTCCGCGGTCAGCCGCACGTCGACGTGTTGGCCTGCCTGGTGACCCGGCCAGTGCGGGACCTCGAAGACGAGGCTCGTCACGCGCGGCGTTTCGGCGACGCGCGCGACGAGTGTCGCGCGCTGCCAGTCCAGACGCGCGCGCGGTGGCGTGGATGCTGCCGTCATGCTAATCCCCCGCGTAGCGCTGTTCTTTCCACGGGTCGCCGTAGCTGTGGTAGCCGTTCGACTCCCAGAAGCCGGGCGCGTCGTGGGGCATGAGGCGCAGCCCGCGCACCCACTTGGCGCTCTTCCAGAAATAGAGGTGCGGCACGAGCAGGCGGGCCGGCCCGCCGTGTGCGGGGGCGAGCGGTGCCCCGTCGTAGGCGTAGACGACCCAGGCCTTGCCGCCGGTCAGGTCGGCGCGGGGCAGGTTGGTGGTGTAGCCCCCGTCGCAGAAGGCCAGCGCGTACGGCGCGGCCGAGGAGACCTGCCCCAGCAGCGTGTCGACCGACACGCCCTCCCAGCGCGTGTCGAGCTTGGTCCATGTGGTGACGCAGTGGATGTCGGCCGTCACCGGCTCGTGGGGGAGCGTGCGGAACTCGTCCCAGCTCCAGCGCCGCGGCTCGTCGACCAGCCCGTCGATCGAGAAGCTCCAGTGGTCCAGTGGAGTGCGCGGGGTGGGGCCGGCCGAGAGGACGGGGAAATCCGCCACCAGGTGCTGGCCGGGCGGGACGCGCGCCGCGTCGCCCGCGTCGCGGCGACGGCCATGGAAACCGCGTGAAATAAAGCTCATATCCGTACCTCTTCCCGTGTTATACGCCTCATGTAGTGTCACGAACGGACCATCATCACGTCTCACGACGACGTTGGCGGACGACGGGATTGTGTTCCCGACTCTGACAACACCCCTGGATGGCGCGCCGCCGCGAATAGCAGGGCCGGAGTACCAACGTCGGGGCCGATGGCATGAGGCTGGTCGAGGCCGAACCCCTCCACGATGCGGACAATAAACTCCCCCATCGCGTGCGGCGACATCAGGTCCGGCCGCCCGTCGGACTGGCCGAAGCCGGGCAGGTCGACAGCAACCAACGAGAAGTCCCGGGCCAGATGCTGCCACAGGGGCACGTAGGCGTCGATGCTTTCGGGCCAGGGGCTGCACAGCATGACCGCCGGGGCCGCGCCCTTGGGCTGGGCGGCATAGCGGATCTTGAGCCCATCGACCGTCAGAACGTCCAGCGTCATCACAGGAACGTCAGTCGTGTGCATGGTAGTACCGTCCTTTTGACGGTGTCGCCGTCGCGTTAGGGGGTCGTGACAAGGCCGTGTCCGCTCGTGGCGTCGCCGCGGCGGGCAGGGATGTGCCGGCCTGCGGGGCCGGTGTCCGCTCCTGGCGTCGCCCCGTCAGGCCCAACAGAACCAGGGCCGCGAGGACCATGACGGCCACGCCGTATTCCCGTGCCGTTGGCAGCACACCGCCGCCATGGACGACCAGGAACCCGGCGATCACCGCGGGCAGGCCCAGGGCCAGGTAGGACACCAGATAGATGATGGAGAGCACGCCAGCCCGCTCGTGCGGCGCCGCGAGTGGGAGCACGGTGCGTATCGCCCCCTGGAAGCCGCCGCCGAACCCCACGCCGGCCACGGCTGTCCCGATGAAGAATGCGGCGGTCGCGGTGTGGGTGATGGCCAGTAAGGTGAGGCCGACGCCCACGATCAGCGCCACGGCGCCGAGGACCATCACCGTCCGCGGCGGGGTGGTCCGGAGGAGCAGCACCGTCACAGCGCCACTTCCAGCAAGGACGAACAGGGCGAGCCCGCCCAGCACGAACGCGTCGGACCCGACGACCAGGCGGACCAGCGTCGGGCCGAGCGACCCATAGAAGCCGGCGAGGGCCCAGGCCGCTACCAGGGCGGGGGCCACCCGCAGCAACGGCCACCGTGCTGCGGGAGGCAGGCCGAAGGTCAGCCGCAGGGACGCCAACGCGCCGGCCTTGGGGGTCGACGTTTCAGGCATCAGCGTGACGCCGATGGCCTGCAGGACGAAGATCACGAAGAGCACCAGGTAGACCAGATGCACGGGCGCCGGCAGGTATTGGACCAGCAGGCCGGATCCGAGGCCGCCGATGGCCGTTCCGATAGGCGCTGCGACCGCGTTGGCGATCGTGCCTTTCGCCTTGTTCACGTCGAGCATACCGGCGCCCACGGCGCCCACGGCGGCCCCGGTCGACAGGCCCTGTATGATGCGGGCCACCACCAGCGTGGGCACGCCGCCCGCGGTCGCGAAGACCAGCATGACCGCCGCCTGCACGACGATCGCCACGAGCAGCACGGGGCGGCGCCCGACGTAGTCCGAGAGTGATCCGACGGTCAGCAGCGCGGCCAGCACGGCCAGGGCATACACGCCGAAGACGACGGTCGTGGTGAGCGGGGAGAAACCCCACGCGGCCTGATAGATAGCGTAGAGCGGCGTGGGCGCGCTGGACCCGGCGAGAAAGAAGATCACGATCGACGCCAGGAGATAGAAGGCCCCGGTGGTCGGTCGCCGGCTGGAGAGAACCGGAGCGGGGACGCGGGCAGCACGGGCGGGGGCGGATGGCATGGGACCTTCTTTCTCGCGAGACAAACGATGAACGGTGCAACGATGGAAGCGAATGAGCGCCGGGGCGGTGCCCCGACGTGCGGCGTTAGCTCGCCGTGCGACCGCCGGCGGCGGCGATCGCGTCAACGGTCTCGGCGCCGCGGGTGCCGTCGCGGCCGTGGACGACGACCGCGGCTCCATCGCGGGCCGGTTGCACAACGGTGGCGCGGCAGATGCCGGATGTCGCGCCGGTCATGAGCGCTTTTGAGAGGTCGATGTCTTACCCGCCGGTAGGTTTGCGCGTGTCCTTACGCCCTCAACGCTGGTCGCTTAGGATGTCGGGTTCCGTTGGGGTCTGCTGAGATAGGTGAAAGGTCTTCGGAACGAGCGTTGCTGATCAGCCAAAACAGAGCCGGTTGAGACGTTTTGGGAACTGCGGATGGTCGAAGTAGGTTGATGCGACCGGCTTATCCGATGGTCCTTCGGCCAAAACGCGTCATCTCAGCACGCCCCAACGGAACCTACCCGGTCGCTCTGACAGCCTGCAGGATGACGTCGGTGACCACTTCTGGGTGGGCGATCATCGACAAATGCGGCGCGCGGATCTCGGTGATATGGGCGTGCGCACGTTGGGACATGACGCGCTGCTCCGCCGGCGGGATGATGTTGTCGTCCGTGCCGATCAGGGACCACGATGGGATCGTCGTCCACGCCGGCGCGCCCGAGGGCTCCGCGATGGCGCTCGCCGCCAGGGGGCGCTGGGTGGAGGCCAGGACAGCGCCCTTCTCGGCCGGCAGCCCGTTGGCGAAGCACTGGGGGAACAGGGCGGGCTTGACGTACAGGTCGGCGTCCCCGGTCGAGGCTCCGGGGTACGGCGCGACGTTGAAGACGTCCGCCGGTTTGCTCGCGAGGCAGAAGCCGGGTTTGGCGCCGGTGAGCCCCGCGATGGTCTCGCCCTGGACCGGGATGTACGCGTCGACATAGACGAGCGCCTTCACGTTGGCGTTGCCGATGGCGGCGTTGGTAATGACCATGCCGCCATAGGAGTGTCCGACCAGGACAACCGGTCCGGTGACGCTGGTGAGGAAGCTCGCGAGGTAGGCGGAGTCGCCCGGTACGCCGCGGAGCGGGTTGGGCGGCGCGTCGACCGTATAGCCGTCGCGCTGGAGGCGCCGCACGACCCCGGACCAGCTGGACGCGTCGGCCCAGGCGCCGTGGATGAGCACGATGGTGGGCCGGGGCTGCGCGGTCGCGTGGGCGACGGCGACGACGCCGGACCGGCCGGGCAGGACGGCCAGGGCGGCGACCGCGAGGGTGGCGATGACAGGGAGTGACCATCTCCGCGTCTGGCGGACAGCGGCGAGAAGGGGTAGGCGGAGGTTCCTGTCGTGGTCGCGACGGGATCTCTCCATGTGTGCTATGCGTAGGCGTGCGGTGTAGTTGTCCATTGATGTCCTCCTTATGTGTCTGTGGGTGATAATCCTCATGTGTCTGTGGGTGATGATCGTCGGCGGCGTGGTGCGTGTCGTGGTGTAGGCGCATCGTCTCCGCGTCGATGTGGGGCTCCAGTGCGTCGTACGCATAGGGCAGGGGTGGGAGGGTGTAGGCCATGCCCTGTCTCTTGTGGCGCTATGTAGCGCTATGTATTGGTGGCGCCCTGCAACGCCGGGGTTGGACCGGGCTGCCGGTTGCGAGCGGGCGGCTCGACGGTCAGCCCCGTGTTCCCCGCCGCCTCGGCCTGCGCGGCGAAGTGTTCCCGCACGGCGCATCGCGCGCGGTGGGCGACCACCTTGATCGCCCCCTCGCTCTGTCCCAGCGCGCGCCCGATCTCCCGGTCGCGCAACGCGCATCCGTCGCGCAACCAGAGGAACCGGCGGTTCCGCACGGTGGGCGGCGGTAGCCGCCCCGCCGTGCAGAACCGCCGGTTCCGAGTCGCTCCCTCGTCACCGTGCCGGGTATCACAGGGTGAAGGCTATGCGCTCAGGGCTTCGCGTGGACCAGGGCCGCGGCCTGGATGGCGTCGGCGACCTTGCCGGGGTGCGAGACCGGCGAGGCATGGCTGGCCCCCCGGACGATGCTGGTGGTGGCGCCCATGCGCGCGGCCATCTTGCGCTGGGCGTCGGGATTGATCATGCGGTCGTCTTCGGAGACGAGATACCACGAGGGTAGCTGGCGCCACGCCGGCGCGCCCGCCTTCACCGTGAAGGACGCCGCCGCGAAGGGCTTCTGGCTCGCGGCCAGGGCGCGGGCTTCCGCCGGGTCGACGTCCTGCATGAAGAACTGCAGATAGGCGGCCGGCTCGAAGCGCAGGAAGCCCGTGCGATAGTCGGGGACCGCATGCGTGGGGCCGGGTGCGGCGGGGAAGCCGGCGCCCGTATCAATGAGCGTCTCGCCCTCATCGGGCGCGAAGCCCGCGACGTAGACCAGGCTGATCACATGCGGCGCGCCGACCCCGGCCCCGGTGATCACCATGCCGCCATAGGAATGGCCTACCAGGACCGTGGGGCCGTGTTGCGCGGCCAGGACGGCGCGGGTCCGGGCGATGTCGTCGGCCGGTGAGGCCAGGTCGAGCTGCACAGCCACGACGGGATGGCCTGCGGCCTGCAACAGCTGGACCACCTTGCTCCAGCTCGACCCATCGACAAATCCCCCGTGCACGAGGACAACAGTTGGTTTCGCTTGCATCGTACTTCTCCTTGTGACGGCAGACGCCGCCTTGGCTATGGTCAGGGTGGTGGTGGACGTGAGGGCGGACGCGGCTAGCGCGGCGCCGGCCCCCCATCCGACCCGGCGCAGCAGCGCGCCTCTGGTCAACGTGGATCGGGACAGTCCCGTCCCTGGTGGTGTCGTGTGATCGTCCATTTATAGTCCTCCTATTGCGCCTGTGTCTGGCGCTGGCTGTGGTCTGTGCGCGCCGTCGTGCTCCTCCCGCAGGCGGCGTATGCCTCTGCGGCGCCGCATCCGGTGTTATGCCCTGTGTGCGACCCTCCTATCTATGCGCCCACGGCGTCTCTTGACCGCTCCCTGGGTGTGCTCCGCCGTCTGGGCGGATTCCGGCTGTAGAGAGAGCCGCTCTCGCCGTGCATCTCTCTGCTTTCTACTCTAGGGGATGGCCCGCGCCGTGTCAGTAGGACTCGCTTCGCATCTGCGCTTCGCATCGCTTCGCTTTTCGCCGCCGGGGTGCCGACGGGTGCGCGGGGAGGGGCGCGGACACAGCGGGACGGGCACGGGTCCGTTGTGGTAAGATGTGCTCGCCAGGCGCGTCCCATGTGGCGCGGTACTCCCGCTTGTGGGGAGACGCGGCAGGGGCGAGTCCAGGAACAGGGTGCCCTATGCCATCGACCCGTTTCGACGAGACCCGCGACTACGGCTTCGCCGACAAGGCGTTGGCCCTGCGGGAGCGCGCCGGCCTGACGCAGCGGGAGCTGGCCGCCTTGCTGGCGGTGAGCGGGCGCGCGATCCAGGCGTGGGAGGCGGGCCTCTCCTATCCCGGAGCCGCACACCTCACGCGGCTGATCACCCTCTACGTGGAGCGTGGCGCATTCGGGGCCGGGCGGGAGGAGGACGAGGCCGCGGCGTTGTGGGAGGCCATCCGCGCCCATGCGCCGCGCCGCACCGTGCCCTTCGACCACGGCTGGTTCGCGTCGCTGCGGGGCGCGGATGGCGCGGACGGGGCGCCGCCCGGGTCACCGCCCCCGCCCGCGGCTCACGCCCGCCCGCCACGGCGGTACGATTGGGGGGAGGCGCCGGCCACGCCGGTGGTCCAGGGGCGCGTCGCGGAGTTGGCCACGCTGACGCGCTGGGTGCGCGCGGAGGGCTGCCGCGTGGTGGAAGTGCTCGGCGCGGGCGGCATCGGCAAGACCACCCTGGCCGTCCAGGCGGCCCACGATCTGGCGCCAGAGTTCGCGGTGGTGTACTGGCGCAGCCTGCGCAACGCGCCGCCGGTCGAGGAATGGCTGGCCGGGGCCATCGCCGCCCTCTCCGCGGAGCAGGCCGCCATCCCCGCGGGGCTTGACGCCCGGCTGGGGCTGCTGCTGGAGTTGCTGCGCGCCCAGCGCGCGCTCCTGGTGCTGGACAATCTGGAAACCGTCCTGGAACCGGGCGCGCCGGAGGTGCGCTACCGGGCGGGCAACGAGGGCTACGGGGTGGCGCTCCAACGGCTGGCCGAGGGCGCGCATGAGGGCTGCCTGCTGCTGACCAGCCGCGAGCAGCCGCTGCCGGCGGACGACGCGGCGGTGCGCGCGCTGCGCCTGCAGGGGCTGGGGGTGGAGGAAAGTCGGGCGCTGCTAGACAGCCAGGCCGTGCAGGGCGACGACGTGGCGTGGCGGGCGCTGGTCGCGCGCTACGGGGGCAATCCGCTGGCGCTGCGCGTGGTGGGGGAGACCATCGCCATGGTCTTCGGCGGCGACCTCGCGGCCTTCCTGGCGCAGGACACGGCCGTCTTCGGGGGCATCCGGCAGCTGCTCGACGCGCAGGTGGCGCGCCTCTCCGCGCTGGAGCGAGCGGTCCTGAGCTGGCTGGCGGTGGAGCGGGAGCCGGTGGCGTTCGCGGAGATTGTGGCCGACCTGGGGTCGGGCGTGGCGCGCGGCGAGGTGGTGGAGGCGGTGGAGGCGTTGCGGCGGCGTTCGCTGCTGGAGTGGGGAACGGGCGGCGCGTTCACCCTGCAGCCGGTGGTCCTTGAGGACGCTACCAGGCGCCTGGTCGAGGATCTGGCGCGGGAGATCGTGGCGGGCGCGCCGGCGCTGCTCGTCCGCCAGGCGCTGGTCAAGGCGACGGCCAAGGATGACGTGCGGGGCAGCCAGGAACGCCTGATCGCGCGGCCGCTGCTGGAGCGGTTGCGCGGCGGCCTCGGCAGCGCTGTCGCCATCGAGCGGCGGCTGCTGGCGCTGTTAGGGACGTGGCGCGGGCGCCCGGCGGGGGAGCAGGGCTATGGGCCGGGCAATCTGCTCAACCTGTTGCGGCTGTTGCGCGGCGACCTGCGCGGGCTGGACTTCTCGCGCCTGACCATCCGGCAGGCCTACCTTCAGGGGGTCGAGGCGCGGGACGCCAGCCTGGCGGGCGCCCACCTGTCCGAGGCGATCCTCTCCGAGGCGTTCACGAATCCCACGGCGGTCGCGCTGAGCGCCGACGGCGCGTCCCTGGCGCTGGGGATGTCCACGGGTGAGGTGCAGCTACGGCGCGTCGCGGACCGCACGCTGCTGCTGGCGGTGCAGGGGCACAGCGGCCCGAGCATGGGTGTGGCGTTGAGCGCGGACGGGCGCCTGGTCGCCAGCGCCAGTTGGGATGAGACGGTCAAGCTGTGGGAGGCGCCGAGCGGGCGGCTGCGGGCGACCCTACGGGGGCACACCGGGCGGGTCTGGCGCGTGGCGTTGAGCGGGGATGGGCGACTGGTTGTCAGCAGCGGCGCGGACGGGACCGTCCGGCTGTGGGAAGCAGTTAGTGGAGAGCTGCGGGCGACTCTACGGGGACACACGGGCGCGGTCCGGGGCGTGGCGTTGAGCGGGGACGGGCGCACGGTCGCCAGCGGCGGCGCGGACGGGACCGTCCGGCTGTGGGAGGCGCCGAGCGGGCGGTTGCGGGCCACCTTGCACGGGCACACCGGCGCCATCTGGAGCGTGGCGCTGAGCAGCGATGGGCGCACGGCCGCCAGCGGCGGCGCGGACGGGATGGTCCGGCTGTGGGAGGCCTTACCCGTACACGGGTCCTCGGGGCGGCTGTTGGAGACGCTGCGGGGGCACACCGGCCTGGTGTGGGACGTGGCCGTAAGTGGGGACGGCCGTCTGGTCGCTAGCGGCGGCGTGGATGGGACGGTCCGGCTGTGGGAGGCGCCGCGTGGACGGTTGCAGGCCACCTTGCAGGGGCACACCGGCTTCGTGCAGGGCGTGGCGTTGAGTGGGGACGGGCGCACGGTCGCCAGCGCCAGCCAGGATGGGACGGCCAAGGTGTGGGAAGCGCCCGGTGGAGAACTGCAGGCGACCCTACAGGGACACAGTAGTGGGATCTGGGGCGTGGCATTGAGCGGGGACGGGCAGGTGCTGGCCAGCGGCGGCGCGGACGGGATGGTCCGGCTATGGGCGACGCCCCAGGGAGAGTTGCGCGCGACCTTGCAGGGGCACAGCGGCCTCGTGCAGGGCGTGGCGCTGAGTGGGGACGGGCGTCTTCTAATCAGTGGCGGCGCGGACGGGACGATCCGGCTATGGGAGGCGCCGAGCGGGCGGTTGCAGGCCACCTTGTGGGGGCATAGCGGCGGGGTGCAGGGCGTGGCATTGAGCGGGGACGGGCAGGTGCTGGCCAGCGGCGGCCTGGATGGGACGGTCAGGCTGTGGGCGGCGTCCCAGGGAGAGCCGCTCGCGACCCTGGAAGGGCACAGCGGCATGGTGCACGCCGTGGCGCTCTCGGCGGACGGGCGCCTGGTCGCCAGCGCCAGTTGGGATGAAACAGTCCGGCTGTGGGCGGCGCCCAGTGGGCGGCTGCGGGCGACCTTGCGCGGGCATAGCGGCGGGGTCTGGGGCGTGGCGCTCTCGGCGGACGGGCGCCTGGTGGTCAGTGGCGGCCTGGACGGGACGGTCCGGCTGTGGGAAGCGCCCGACGGACGGCCGCTCGCGACCCTGGAGGGGCATACTGGTGGAGTGCGGGCCGTGGCGCTCTCGGCGGACGGGCGTCTGGTCGCCAGCACCAGTTGGGATGAGACGGTCAAGCTGTGGGAAGCGCCCAGCGGACGGCCCCTGGCGACCTTGCGGGGGCATATTGGTGGGGTGCAGGGTGTGGCGCTGAGTGGGGATGGGCGGTTGCTGGCCAGCGGCGGCGACGACGGGACGGTCACGCTGTGGGACCCCCACAGCGCATCCGGCGATGGCGCCCGTCTGCGCACGCTGCGGGGCGATCGCCGGTATGAGCGCCTGGACATCACCGGCCTGACCGGGGTGACGGACGCGCAGCGGACAGCGCTCGTGGGCCTGGGCGCCGTCGCGCAGACACTGACGCTGACCGCCCCATTCCCGCCAGCCCTGTCAGCGCGCCCGTCGCCGATCCCGGCGATCCCGGCGTCGACGCCAGCGACGGAGCCAGCCGTCGCGCGCCCGGCGACACGACCGCCAACCAACCTGCCCCCGGACCACACCAGCTTCATCGGCCGCACCGCGGACGTGGCGGCCCTGGCGCGGGCGCTGGACCCGGCGACCCCCACCGGCGCGCGCCTGCTCACCTTGAGCGGGGCGGCCGGCAGCGGCAAGACACGCCTGGCCCTGGCCGTGGCGGACATGGTGCGCGACGCCTATGCGGAGGGGGTCTGGCTGGTCGGACTGGCGCCCCTGCCGGCCGCTGCGGCTGCGGACCCCACGGTGGTAGCGGCGGCGGCGCTGAACGCCCTGGGCCTGCACGAGCAGCCGGGTCAGGCGCCGCCGGACACGCTGGTCGGGCGCCTGCAACCCCGGCGCCTGCTGCTGGTGCTGGACAACTGCGAGCATGTCGTGGCGTCCTGCGCCGCCCTGACCGCCCGGCTGCTGGAGGCCTGCCCCGGGCTGGGGATCCTGGCCACCAGCCAACTCCCGCTGGGGATCGCGGAGGAGACGGTCTGGCCCCTGGCCGTGCTCGCAGTACCCGACTCCGTGGCAGGGGCGCCGACAGAAACGGCGCTGCGGCTGATGGGGCAGTCTGACGCGGTGCGGCTGTTCGTGGAGCGTGCACAGGCGGTGCAGCCGGGTTTCCTGCTGAGCGCGGAGAATGCGGCCGCGGTGGTGGCGATCTGCCGGCAGTTGGACGGGCTGCCACTGGCCATCGAGCTGGCTGCGGCGCGGCTCCATATGCTGCCGGTGGAGGATCTCCTCACCCGCCTGGACGACCGCTTCCGGCTGCTGCGCCGCGGCGGCCGCATCGTCGCCGACCGCCATCAGGCCTTGCAGGCGACGATGGACTGGAGCTACGGGCTGCTCGATCCCGCCGAGCAGGCGCTGCTGCGGCGGCTCGCCGTGTTTGTCGGTGGCTGGGAGCTGACAGCGGCGGAGGTGGTCTGCGCCGGGGAGGCGGTGGCGGCGGAGGCGGTGCTGGAGTTGCTCGACGAGCTGCTGGACCGCTCGCTCGTGTACGTCTACGACGTGGCGGGGGTGCCGCGCTATGGGCTGCTGGAGACGGTGCGGCAGTATGGCGCGCAGCAGCTGGAGCGCGCGGGCGAGGCGGCCGCGCTGCAAGACCGACGCCTGCACTGGTGCGTGGGGCTGGCCGAGCAGGCCGCCCCGGCCCTGCTGGGACCGGAGCAGGCGGTGTGGCTGGCGCGGCTGGAGCGCGAGCATGACAACTTGCGCGCAGCCCTGCAGTGGGCACTGGACCGCGGCCACAGTGCGCTTGGCGTGCGGCTGGCCGCGGGGCTCTGGCAGTTCTGGCGCAGTCGCAGCTACCTGAGCGAGGGCCGGCGCTGGCTGGCGGCGCTGCTGGCGCTGCCCGCGGCGGATGAGGATGCGGCGAGCAGGGACGTGCGGGCGAGCGCCCTCGAAGGCGCGGCGTGGCTCACCGAAGACGAGCACGATTTCGCGCAGGCATCGACCCTGTTCGCGCGGAGCGAGGCGCTCCGCCGCGCCCTGGGGCAGGACGAGCGCACGACCGGGCTGCTAATCAATGCGGCGATGGAGGCGCGCGCGCGCGGGGACTATGCGCGCGCCACGAACCTGCTTGAGGAGAGCCTGGCCGAGCAGCGCGCGCGCGGGAACCGTGAGAGCATCAAGCGCGGCGGTCTGGGGCTCGCGCTCGCGCGCCTGGCCTTGGTGCTGGCGGAACAAGGCGCGCACGCACGGGCGCGCGCGCTCTACGAGGAGTGCCTGGCGCTGCATCGGGAGCTGGGGGATCGCGAAGGCATCGGGAACGCGCTGCTGGGCCTGGGCGACGTCGCGCGCGACCTGGGCGATACGGCCGGGGTGCGCGCCTACTGCGAGGAGACCCTGGCCCTCTTTCGGGACCTGGGCCATACGTGGGTCGGCTTCTCGCTCAACAACCTGGCGCTGGCGGCCTACCTGGATGGAGACCTGACGCTGGCGGCGGGTCGCGCGGAGGAGAGCGCGGCCCTGTTTCGGGGTCTGCAGGCCGGGCCGAGCCTGGCTGAAGCGCTGGTTACGCTGGGCCGCGTCCGGGGGGCGCAGGGGACGGCGGTGGCCGCCCGAGCGCACCTGACGGAGGCGCTCGCGCTGGCCGAGGTGGCGGGACCGCGCGTCGTCGTGGCCGCGGCCCTGGACGCGCTCGGCGTGCTGGCGGTGGGGCAGGGACAGACGCGGCACGGGGTGTACCTCCTGGGCGCGACGGCGCGGATGCGCCAGGCGATGGGCGCGCCGGTGCAGCCGGCCGACCGGCGCGCGATCGAGGCGGCGCTGGCAACGGCGCGCGCCGCGCTGGGCGACGCGACCTTTGGGGAGGCCTGGGCCGCCGGGCAAACGCTGTCCGTAGAGCAACTCGTCGCCCAAGCGGCGGCGCCAGAAGACGGTGTGGTGGCGCTGGAGCGGGCGGACGGGGATTAGGACAAGAGCTGGCTGCCGCACGCCGATGTACCCAGCGCCTCCCCATCGGCTAACGATGAAATAGTTGCGCCGAATGCCTGCGACGTCCCGAGAAGCCAAGGCAATGCACTCCTTCGGGGCGAGGGTAACGACACAGGGCACGGGTTACCTACAGTGAAAGAAGGAGCCATAGCACACGACATAAACAAGCAGCATCGCCTGTGGGACAGGCGAGCCGCGGGAGGCGACGCATGAACGACACGCAGGCCCGCGCCCGCGTCTGGACGCTCTGCCTCTACGCCCTCGTGCTCTCGGCTCTCACTGGCCCCCTCGCCGGCCTCCTCGCCCCACTGGCCCATGCCTCCGTGCCCGCCCTCACCATCCTGGCCGCGATCCTCGCCGCCGCCCTCGTCGGTGCCTATGTGGCCCTCGCCGTCCTGCTCGCCCGCGCCGTCCTGCGCGTCGTGTGGCCTCGTCTGGACGGCCACCGCTAGCCCTCCTGGAAGCGCCACAGCGCCGCCCGGCGTGGTGCGACGAGCCCATCCAGGGGCCTCAGATCGTGGCGCTATTGTGGTACTACTAGCCCTCTAACGGGCCGCAGATCGTGGTACCATCGGGCCGCAAAGCGTAGTACCATCCGTCGCTCTAGTACCAAAGCTATGGAGCTACGATGGAGCCACGTTTCACACGGGAAAAGGGGGCTTTGGTACGACGATGGAGCTACTCTTTACCCTGGGTGAGTGGCGACGCGTAGCTCTAGTACCATCGCCGCGGTAGTACCATCGCCGCACTAGACGCCTGCGTAGACCGTGCGTGAGGCGGCCCCGTCGCTGCGCGCGGGGCCTCGGGTACGGGGGAGTCGGTCGGGTGCGCGACAGGTGAATGGTTGGCCTGATAATCCTTTCAGCTTGGGGGGAGCGGCGCGGGGCGATCAGGCGATACGCACCTCGACGTCCCAATAGAGCAGGACAGATGCGTGGAGTGCTTCCTGGGTATGGGCGTGGCATGGATTGCCGCGTTGCCCTAGTGGATGGTACCTTAATCTTACAGAGCCAGTAATCCAGAGCCAGTAATCGAGGAGGAGGTGAAACAACGTGCGAGAGTTGCCCCTATCGCTCCGCTGGTATCTGTGGCTCCTGTTCCTGATTAGCGCCATCCTTGTCGTCGGGCAGGTATGGCTGGTATGGCTGTCGCCGACGAGGTATTTAACTCACGACCTGCCGTTAGTTGCTGTGCTGTTCGTGCTGTTGACGTATCTTGGCGAATACACGGTGGTGCGGATCAGCAAGTCCATTTCCCTTACTCTCGCCACGACCGTTCACATCACCACAATTTTGCTGTTTCCACCACCGATCCCCGTGCTTGTGACACTCCTGGCTACGCTGTTCTCCAGCTTGCATGACACCGATTATCCACTCTACAAACGCGCCTTCAATGTCGCGCATGAAGTGTGCGCCGTCGGTCTATGCAGCCTCGGCGTCGCGCTCGTCGCGTCGTCCCCATACGCCTTGCGTCCCGATCACTTCCTGGCTCTGTTGCCGCTCCTGCCGCTCCTGCTTGCCCTCTACTACGCCCTTGACGTTGGTCTTGTTATTGGCGTGCTCAGCCTCCTCGATCAGCGGTCTCCCTGGACCACTTGGGAGGAAACGTACCGCCGGACGCTGTTGCCCGAGTTGGCGGCCAGTTCCATCGGCATTCTAGCCGCCGAGTCGTGGGCCATATCGCCCATCCTGTTGGCCCTGTTCGTGCTCCCGGTGGTCACCTTGCATGTGACGTTCAAGGCCATTGCCCAGGCCGAGAGACGGGCCACGGCCTTGGCCCACGTCCTTACAGCCTATCCGAAAAAGCGCCGGGGTGGATGGCGGGCGGGGTCACCGGGCGGGGGCAAGGGCTGGGCGGCGCTGGCTTTGGGCGGGATATGGGGGACATAGCCATGAGTACGCGCGCTGTCGCGACAGGCATCATAGTCGTAGCCGCGATCCAGGCACAACTGCGGACGTTCCGCATCAGGGGCGTCCTCGGGGATAGTCGGGACCTCGATCATGAGGGCATCGAGCAGGGCATCGAGCTTCTTCATGTCGGTGCGATTGGCCCCGGACACGATGCAGGCCACGGGCACGCCCTTGCTCTCGGTCAGCAGATGGCGCTTCGTACCGCATTTGCCCCGGTCGGTGGGGTTGCTGCCCGTGCCTTCGGCTTCTCCAGGCCCCCTTTTTTACCGAGCGGCGCTTTGACCAAGCAGCCGTCGGCGGATTGCCAGTGGAGATCGAGGCCCACGAACTCATCATAGTCCTCTAGGAGGAGCGTCCAGGCGCGGGCGAATGCCCCCGTCCGCACCCATTCTTGGAAGCGATCATGCACGGTGGACTTCGGTCCGAACGCACGGGGCACGGCCCCCCACTGGGCACCGGTGCGCAGCACCCAGATCACGCCATCGAACAGGGGGCGGTCGTTCGTACGGGGCCGGCCCGGCTTCTTACGGGGCTTGACCACCACCAGCAAGGGCGCGAGGCGCGCCCACAGCGCGTCATCCGCACGCCAAATGGTCGGGTCATCTTGCGGAGCAGCAGGGGTCACAGGGGTCACAGGGAGAGATGCCATGGGCAGGAGTCTTTCAGTCGCAGGTAGGAGGTAGATGCCGTGAGGGCCACGGCGCTCCTTCTAGTTTACCATAACTACCACTTTTCGGATAGGCTGTAAGAGAGCCGGAGGGAACGGCACACCAGCCTCAGCGACGCCCGCGCCGGTGATGTGGACGGACGCAACCTTTCGCGCGCTCGCGCCGCAGCTCCAGCAAGACTTAGGGAGGGCAACTACCGTGAAGATCACCGTCATCGGCCGGCCCGCCGCCGCCGTCGAGCAGGGCCAGGCCGTCGCCCTCGCGCTCACGAGCGAGAAGGTGCCGGACCTGCCCAAGAGGCTGCCCAAGAGGCTGCCGGAGCCGCCCGCCGGCACGCGCTACACCGTCTTCGTCGCCCGCAAGCAGCATGGTTCAAACTAACTTGACAGTGTTGCGCCTCTAGCAGGCGCAACACTGTCAAGTCGCGCCGAGCGTGTGCTGAACCGTGCCTTATGAAACGGAAGTATCTGATATCGACGATGGGTAGCGCACGAGGGCGCGGCAACCCGTCGCCACCGACGTGCGGACGGCCAGCGCGATGGCGAGGGAGCGGACGCCGTCGTCGCCCGTCGCGGCCGGTTGGCCCTCGCCACGTACGGCGTCGTTGAACAGGCGCACCGCGCGGTGGTACAGGTCCACCGATTCGCCCACGTCGACATCTTCAACCTCCTCCTGGCGCCGCAGGAGGACGCGCCCGGTCGGATCTTGCGTCATGACGTCCTCGGCGTAGAGCGATCCCTCTGTGCCGTGGACCTCGAACCCCGTTCGCGCGTGACGGATCGTGAAGGCGTCGTGATGTTGTGCCAACACGCCACGGCTAAAGCGCATCACCCCCATCACGGTGTCCTCAACGTCGCCGACGGCCAAACCCTGTTGTGCCGCGAGCGCGGAGACCTCGACCGCCTCGTCGTCGAGGACAAAGTGCAGGGCATCGGCGTCGTGCACCGTGATATCGAGGATTACGCCACCGCCGACTGCGGGTGTGGTGAGGCGCCAGCCTTGCAGGCGCGACGGCAAATAGACGGCGTGGAAGATCCGCGCGGCGAGAGGTGTGCCAATCGCGCCTGCGGCGACGAGGCGGCGCAGTGCGCGGTGCGTGACGGCGTTGCGCAAGTGGTGGTTCGTGCCCATGATGACGCCTGCCGCTGCGCACGCGTTGACCATCTCCTGCGCTTCGTCCAGCGTGAGGGCCAGCGGCTTCTCGCACAGCACATGTTTGCCGGCCCCAGCGGCGGCGATTGTTTGGCCGTGATGCAGCTCGTTGGTGGTGCTGATGTACACGATGTCGACCGCAGGGTCTATCAGAAGAGCGTCGAGGGAATCATAGGCTCGCGGGATGCCGTTGCGTGCCGCGTACTCCTGCACCCGCTCGCGCTGGCTGCTCATAACAGCCACGACCCGACTGTCTGGCTGCGCCGCGATGGCCGGGATCATACGTGCCTGAGCGATGTCACTCGCTCCAATGAGGCCCCACCCGAGGGATGTTATATTGTTCATCGGGACTGCTCCTTATCGTAGACCCATTCATCAAGGCAGTAATAGTGGCGATTTGAGGGGGACAACTCTCCTTTCATCATCCTGTTTCTAGATCGCCCGAGCGCGGTCGCGCTATGGTGGGGGAGCGACAGCCGCAAGCGGTTGGATGACCGGTCCGTGCCCAACGCGCTCATCAAAACGTGACTGTGGATAGGGCACGGTCTATCGGAGCGAGCCGACGTTGGACCTCCCGGTATACGTCCAGGAGCTGTGCGTATCCAGCGTGGCGTCGTGGATCGGGCACATGGTCCGTGACGATCTGCACCGTGCGCTCGACCGCCTGCTCCGGCGATGTATAGACCCCGACCCCTACACCGGCGAGCAGGGCTGCTCCGGCCGATGCGTCGCTCAATGTCGGGTAGGTCAGGGGGAGTCCGAGTACATCAGCCACAATCGTGCGCCACAGCACACTCCGCGCCCCCCCACCGATAATGCGTGCTCTGGCAATGGCGATGTCGTGAGACCGAAAGACGTCCAGGCAATCGGCGAGGGAGAGGGCCACGCCTTCCATGATGGCGCGCAGCAGATGGCCGCGCTCGTGCAGAGCGCTCAAGCCTATGAAGCTGGCCCGTAGGTCGGGGTCCCAATAGGGCGCGCGTTCGCCGAGGAGGTAGGGGTGAAAGAGGACGCCGCCCGAGCCTGGTGGCACGGTCATCGCCTCTCTCTCCAGATCGGTGTACCCGAGGACCGTGGATCCGCTATCCAGCACGTCACGGAACCATCGCTGTGACGACGCGGCAGAGTTGGTGCCCAGGGCATGGTACGACAAGGACGGAATCGGATGAGAGTAGGTAAACCAATGGGGATGAGGATGCGGGCTTCGCGTCACCACATTGACATTGCCTGCCGTGGCCAGTTTAATCACAGCCTCGCCATCGGCGCACGCGCCAGCTGCCACGGCTTCAGCAGCCGTGTCCGAGCACCCTGCAATCACGGGCGTCCCGGTCGGTATGCCGGTCAGCGCCTCTCCTTCCCGCGTGATCTTGCCCGTTACGTCTGTGGGCGCATATGTGGGTGGCAGCCAGTGACGCGGTATCGGAACGAGGCGGCAGAGGATGGGATCCCATGCGCGCTCGGCCGTGTTAAAGAGCAGACTGCCTTCAGCATCGATGGTGTCGGTGGCCCAGCAGCCCGTCAGCGCCAAGCGGAGATAGTCTTTGGCAAAGGCAAGGCGTGCCGTCCGCGTCCAGATGTCCGGTTCCTCTTCGGCGATCCACAGTAATTGCGGTAGCGTCCAGCCCGCCGTGACCGCGTTGCGCGCCCGCTCCATGATCAGTGGGCCATGCGCTGCGGCGAGGCGGGCGGCTTGGTCGCTCGCGCGGCTATCCGTTAACGTGATGCAGCGCCGCAGGGGACGATTCATCCCATCCAAGAGCACAGCATGATGGGTCGCCGAGGTCAGCCCCACCCCCTCGACTGGCGTTCGACCACCCATCGGCACCGCGCCCGTGAGCAGGCGATGACACGCACGGCCAACCGCATCAATCCAATCCTGCGGGTTCTGCTCGGACCATCCGGGGGCGGGATGAGCGGTCGGATAATCCTCCGACACTAGGCCCAGGATACGGCCATCCTGGTCCAGAGCCGTGACCTTGGCCGCTCCTTGGCCTATATCAATCCCGATGAGCATCTGCTTGTTCCGTCATCGCCGCGAGGTCGATAGTCTTGCCTCCGGCCGTCGCCGACTCGACGGCTGCCAGGACCAGGGCCAGGCTCTTCAGGTTGTCATGCACGCTTGTCTCAGCCGGCCGTCCCTGCGTGATTGCGTCCGCGAACTCAGCGAGTGTGCCCAGCCGTTCCTCAAAGTCTACCCCATCTAATTGCACCTCCATCACGCCACCAGCACGCTCCAACGCCCTGGGTAAAAACACCGTGTCGAACACCGACGCGAAGCGGATCTCGACTCGGTTGTTGTCCCAGATGAGGCAGCCACGATCCCCCTGAATCTCCCATGCCCCGTCCCAGGTCGTGTGCCGTCCACGCGAAACCCAACTCCCCGTGTACACGATCTGTGCCCCATCCTCAGACTGTATCTCGATGAAGCAGCAGGCGTTGCCCGCGAAGCGTGACCATGATGGATTCCAGGAGTGGGCGCGCAGAGAATGGAGTTCACTCCCGGTGACACTGCGAATCTGGTCGAGGTGGTGGATGGCCATATCGACGATGAGCGGTTCCTCCATCTCCACACGGAAGCCGGTAAACGGCGGGTCTTTCTGGAAATCGACACGTATCTGCTCGACACGACCGATCACTCCAGATCGTATCAGCCGGCGCACGGTGCGCGGCGCACGCTTGAAACGATAGTTTTGTGACACCATGGCACGCCGCCCCGTGCGATCCACTGCCGCGACGATCTCCCGAGCGGCGCTCATCGTGTCGGCCAGGGGCTTCTCAATCAAGCAGTGCAGGCCCGACTCGAGTGCCGCAATGGTCACGGGGGCATGGAAGGGGGGCGGGACGATGACCAGTGCGGTATCGGCCTCAATGCCTGCGTCCAACGCGTCTTCCAGGCGTGCAAAGCACCTGTCGGCCGAGAGGCTGCTGATCCGCGCCGCCTCGTCCCGTGCGGCAACGTCGATCTCGACTAGGGCGGCAAGCTCCCATTGAGGGCTGTGTTGCACTATACGCAGCCAGCTAGCACCCCACGATCCCGCTCCGACCTGAATAATCTTCATAGCGTTTGTCCCTTGTATCTACTCTTTCTGTACCGTCCGCGTCGACGTCAACGTGTCTGGTCGTAACGCACTCCACGACGCGGCTGCGCCGGCGGCGAGGGCAAGTGCACCAACAACGCCACTGTAGGCGACCGTCGCACGGTAGAATCCCAGTTGTGTGATGGCCACGCCGATGCTCAGCACCGGTATCCCCCCGGCCAGGTACACGACGACAAAGTAGCTGGATGCCACTGCGCCGCGCTGAGTGACAGGCGCCAACCCATTCACTAGGACTAGGCTACCCATGAAGGTGAGGCCTTGGCCCACGCCGGCGCAGACCGCGCTGAGCACGAACAGGATCAGCGACTGTGCCGACACAGCGACGATCACCAGTCCCAATCCTGTGGCCAACAGCACGGCACCGACCCCCATGGCTGCTCGATTCGACATCCGGCGCAGCGTCAGTTGCGCAGCGGTTGCGGCGACCAGCACGATGGTGGCTACAGCGCCGCCCACCGCTCGGTTGTGCACGTGCAGCAGGGTGATCACGAACGAGGGAGCCATGGCAGTAAATAGGCTCAGGACGGCAAAGCTGCAGAACACCACGACAGATGCCAGGATAAACGGGCCGCGCATCTGCGTTGGAACGCTCAGGTGCTGGAGCTGCCAGCGCGCCCCTGAAGACGTGACCGGCACCGTTTCCGGCATGGCCGAGACACCGAGGATGGCCGGAACGAGCAGACCGAGAAAGATCAGAAAGACGAGCACTGTGGGCCAGGGGGCGTACTGGGCGAGCAGACCGGCCAGGAGCGGGCCCACGGCCAGCCCTCCCGATGTGGCGACCGAGCCGACCAGCGCGGAGCGCCGCGTATCATGGCGCGGATGCAACTCGGCCAGCGCTGCGGTAGCCGTCCCTGTACACATGCCCACCGCGAGACCAATGGTCAGCCGCGCGACGAGGAGCCAGATCACTCCTTGTGCCAGCGCGAACATTACGGCACTGGCCGCGCTCAAAAACAATGAGGGCAAAAGCACGCGTCGCCGCCCGATGACATCCGAGAGACGCCCGACGACGAGGAGCGCGACAAGCACACCACCTGGATAGATCGCGAAAATGACCGTGAGCACCGCTGCGGAGAAGTGCCAGCGGCTTTGATAGAGCACATAGAGGGGGGTGGGTAGGATGCTGCCCAGGAGCGTCACGAAGAGGGCGTACGCGACCAGCCAGTAGGCATAGTCCGACAATAACCGTCCCGCAGCATGGCGTAGGCCCGCCTGTCCTCTCTCCTGCCCTACTGTCATGCCCTCCCCCGATTCTCGATTCTCGCTCAGGTCGCAGCCCCTTATGCCCTGTAGCCAAAGGTGACGAGATGGATGGTCCAGCGTCGCCACACCCCTGCCGTGATCGTCGCCTGCATCTGATCGAGATAGCGCATGGCCTCCGTCTCCGGCAGTAGAAACGCCTGTACGCGCGCCCAGAGTGTCCCACGCCGTTGCATGAGATCGCGGACTTGCGCTGCGACATCGGGCGCTTCGTCCAGCGTGCGGGTCCATACGTAGGGCACGACGGTGAGGTCGCGCAAGCCCATGCGCAGCAGCAGCATGTATGCATCACGACCCGCTGCCGGATGGATGGCCGGCAGTGCCTGCCGGTGGAGATCATCGGCGACGCCGGCCACGAAATCGCCGGCAGCGTCGGGTTCGATGACGAGCAGGGCACCACCGGGACGGACCACGCGATACATCTCCGTTAGGATACGCTCGGGGGTGGCGGCATGCATCAGCGTGCGCGCACAATACACCAGATCGAACGTGGCGTCCGGGAAGGACAGGGCCGCACCGTCCATGACCTGATAGGAGATGCGATCCGGCACATAGCCGATACTGAGATGCACGCACTCCGCAATAGCCACCCGGCTGACGTCCGTCCCGATAATGCGGACATGGTGATACATGTCCGCCACCAGGCGGCAGGCATGGCCAAGGCCACAGCCAACCTCCAGAAGCTGTGCCCCGCGAGGGACCGGCACCTGGGCAAACACAGCACGGAGGAGGTGCGTGTAGCTTGGCGCGCCGCAGCCAGAGCGCAGCATCGCCAATGCCTCGTCCGGCCGGTCAGCGCCGTCGATATCGCTGCAGCAATCCTGGTAGGTCGACATCGTATCAGAGTCCATCGTCAACCTGCCTTCACGGCGACCCAGGCGCGCTCGTCGGCCGAGTGGACGACGGCATCGAGCACCTGGCAGTTCTTCCACCCATCATAGAAGCTAGTCTGCACGTCCCCACCAGTGGCAACCGCAGTGACCATGTCGTTGAGTTGTAGCATCTTGGTTTCGGCGTAGCCGATTTGGTACGCCGGGATGGGCCAGAAGAACTCTCCGAAGGGGTGTGCGGGCCCCGTGAAAATCGTGCGGAACCCCTGCCGGTCGGCCGGGTCGTCGGACGAGTAGAACTGTAACTCATTCATGCGTTCCCACACAAACGTAATGGCTCCCCGCTCACCGTACACCTCGAACCCGATGTGGGTGCTTCGACCAGGACTAAACTGCGTGGCTTCCATGTATCCGAAGGCTCCGTTCTCGAAACGCAGCATGAAGGCGGTGTTGTCGTCGACGTCCACCTGTTTCTTGCCGGTCCCTCCGGGTACAGGACGTTCCTTGACGACGATCTCGCTATAGCCGCACACCTCGCTGATCTCGTCCACTAGGTATCTGGCCATGTCGATCACATGGCTGCCGAGATCTCCCAGGGTTCCATAGCCGGCCACGGCTTTTTGGTGCCGCCACGTCAGCGGTGCGTCGGGATTGAGTCCGAAATCGGCGAGCCAGTAGCCCCGGAAGGAGCGGATGGCACCTAGCGCTCCGTCATCGATGAGGCGCCGCGCCATCTGCACGGCCGGGGCCAGGCGCCAGTTGAACCCAACTTGGTGCTTGAGCCCTGAGGCGCGGGCCGCTTCCCAGAGTTCTTTAGCCTCGGTGCCCGTCAGACCCAGAGGTTTCTCGCAAATGACGTGCTTGCCGGCGCCGAGGGCGGCTAGAACGACCTCCCGGTGCATATTGTTCGGGAGGAGGATGTCGACGACCTCGACCTCCGGATCCGCAACGACTTCCTGCCAGCCCACGACACCGCGCGCGAAACCAAAGCGCTGCCGCGCCGTTTCCGCGAGTTCCGGCGTGGCCTCCGCGATCACCGTCCGCTGCGGCATAGCTGCAGGCGGCCAGACATACATGGGCAACGAGGCAAGCCCCAAGCTGTGGGCCTTCCCCATAAAGCCCCCGCCGATCAAGGCAAAGTGCAACTCCTTCACCGATGTCCTCCCATGCTCTCTCTATATCTCAACAGCCGCAAAGAAGCCGTCCTGCGTCGCGCGATACAGACGGCCTGGCACACGATACGTGCCAATTTCGCGCACCTCTGTCCCCGCCGGCAGCGCCGTCGTCAATCCGTCGACCACGCGCGCGACGGGACCCAGGGCGGATACGACGTTCGCAAACCGCCGCGACGCGCGTTCGCTGCCGAAGCCCAGCAGAAGTTCGGTGCCGTGTGCTCCGTCCTCGGCTCCTTCTACCGTGCAGTTTGTGAGTATGTCGACGCCCAACGTCCCTGCCATGGTCAGCATGTGTGCACGCATCAAGGCGTTAATGTCGAGGGCGACGTCGGCACCCTGCTCGATCAGCGTCACGTGGTGCCCTGTCTCAGCCAGATAGATCGCCGCGTTGAGGCCGATCTCTTGCCCTCCCACGATAGCGACGGTCTCGCCCATGCCCTGTCCCTCCGCTTCCAAGACTTCGGTCGCGGTGGGATACGTCGGGTGCCCATTCCCTGCCCATGTCAGGGGTGCCACCGTCGTGCCGAGCGCGAGCAAGACAACGTCGGCGCCGGCCGCCGCGATCGCCTCCGCTGTCGCCGGGCTGTTCAGCTGCACGGTGACGCCGGTACGCGCGAGCGCGTCTTCATAGAAGGCGATCAGCGCTGATATCTCTTTGGACTTGAAGCCCGGTTTGGCGGCCGAGAGCAACTGGCCGCCGAGGCACTCCCGCTGCTCCATCAGCGTCACGTGGTGGCCGCGTTGCGCGGCGACCCGCGCGGCTTCCATACCGGCAGGGCCGCCGCCGCACACGAGAACGTGTTTGGGCTGGAGAGCCGGTTGTACCAGGTGGCGAAACTCGTTCCCGAGCTCGGGATTGATCACGCACTGCACCCGCCATCCATTGAAGAGGAAACCGGCGACACATTCGTTACAGGCGATACAGCGGCGGATTTCACTCCACCGCCCGACGCGGGCCTTGTTGACCAGTTGCGGGTCGGCGAGCTGGGTGCGCCCCATGGCAATGAGGTCTGTCTTGCCGTCGCGCACCAACGCGGCCGACGCGCGCAGGTCAAAGCCCAGGCGGCTAATCGCGATGACCGGGACGCTGACCACCTCCTTGACGGCGGCGGCAAGATCGGCCAGTGAGCCAGGCTCAACGCCGGCCATGGTGAAGATCCATTCCATGGACTCGTAAATACCGGCCGTCACGTCGAAGGAGTCGACCCCGTCCTCCTCAAGCCACTGCACGAGCTGGAGGGTATCCTCTAGGGTCGTTCCGCCAGGGACGCGATCCTCAGCGTTCAGGCGATAGATGATGGGGAACGTCGGCCCCACAGCCTGGCGCACGCGACGAGTGATCTCCCGGAGCACGCGCGCGCGATTCTCAAGGCTACCGCCGTACTCGTCGGCACGGTGATTGGTATAGGGGGAGAAGAACTGCGTCAGCAGATAGCCGTGGGACCCGTGGATCTCCACGGCGTCACACCCGGCCTGGGCGGTGCGGCGGGCCGCCTCACCAAACTGCTCGACGAGTTGGTGGATCTCATCGATCGTCATCGCGCGTGGCTCGTCGATCGAGACTTTGCAGGCAATCGGAGATGGGGCTACGGGCTGCGCGCCTCCCGTGATGTTGCCGTGCGTATTCTGGCGGCCGGCGTGATGTAGCTCGGTAGCGATCTTTGCGCCAGCGCGATGCACCGCCTCGACGAGGTCGTGCAATCCCGTGACGAAGCGGTCATCATCCAGGCGTATCGGTGCCCCCGCGGCGCGGCCCAACTCCCAGTCGACGGCCGTATTCTCCACGATGATCAGTCCTGCCCCACCGCGCGCGCGCGCGGTCATGTACGCGATGAGCTGCTCGCTGACCTCGCCGGACTCCGTCGCGTAGCGCGTGTGCATCGGCGACTGCACGAGCCTGTTCTTCAAATCCATCGTCCCGATGCGAACAGGCGAGAACAGTGGGTCGAGTTCCTTCATCCTTCGTCAACCTCCTTCAATCCTAATCTATACTCGCATCATCAGCTAACGGCTTGTGGTTGATTGCACATGGCCAGGAACGTGCTGGCAGTAATCTCCCCGCAGGCCGGGCTGTTGGCGTGGTCGGGTATGTCGATGCGACGCACATGGGGCTGCAGGTCCGCAGTCAGGGCGGCAAAGAACCGCTCGTCCGCTGCCGGGTTGTACAGCTCGCCGCCCGGGACGTTGGCAATCGACAATCCGCCATGCGGCACGATCACGCACGTCGGTCCCCGAGCCGCGTTCAGCTTGGCCGCCAGCGTGTGACCAACTTCTTCCATCTCGTCGCCCGTTAGGCGCACCAACGTAAACTCCGGGTTGTGATGGTAGCTCGGCCGGTCTGCCAGATGTGCGGGGAGCGTGGGGCGCGGCCCCTGCACGCTGAAGTCAACGCACGTCGCGACGACGACCTGCGGCAGCCCCGCGCGCCCGACCGCATCCATGCGCTGCGGTCCCGCCATGTGGTATCCGCCTACCACGTTGTCGGCCAGTTCCTGCGGCGTGTAGTCGATCACGCCCATGAACATGCCAGCATCAATCAGCTCTTCCATGGCGGGACCGCCGACACCGTTGGCGTGGAAGATGACGGGGGACATGCCTGCGCTCTCCAGTTCGGGGGTCAGGCTCATGACCGCAGTCGTCGTGTTGCCGAGCATCGTGATGGCCACCAGGCGGCCCTCGTCTCGGGACACCGGGGGACGGGTTGCTCGCACCATGCCAGCCATCGCCCCTGCGGCGGTACGGAAAATAGTTTCGCTCAGTGGATTGATCCCCAGGATGTCGATGACCGAATGCATGACCAGCACGTCGCGCGTGCCGACAAGCGGCCCAAAGGGGCGCCGGCCCGAGGCCAACGGGCTGACGATGAGCTTGGGAACGCCCAACGGCGCGGCCTGCATGGCCGCCGCGCCGAGCACCGCCCCCTCGGCCCCACCTAGGCACAGCACGCCGGCCAGGAGCCCCTGCTGGTACAGATTCATCGCGACGCGTGCCACACCTCGGCGCATACGGCCCACCGCCGCGCCGCGCGACCCGGCAGCACGAATGGCCTCTAGGCTTTCGCCCTCGCTGGCCGCGGCTGCGACTATCTCACGGGTGATCTCCGGAACAATCCCCAGCGGTTCCCCGAGGATGCCGGAGTCAAGCACCATCACCGGTAGCCCGTGCTCATCCCGCAACAGATCGCGCACGAAGCCGACCTCTACGCCCTTCGTATCCAGCGTACCGATCAGCAGCACGACCGGCTGTGACGGCTGAGGATAAATGCTCATCGGTCAGAGCAACTTTCGTAGATAGTCGCCGGACTGTTGCACCAGCAGGTCGTAGTAGCGCGCGGAGAGCGCTCCCGTCCCGTGGTCGCGCAAGAACTTCTCCATTCCCTGCGTCGTCCCCGCCTCGCTCGCATCCTCCGCCTCCTGCTCCACCGCCGCCGCCGGCGTCCGGTCCACCGGCATGACGAACTCACTGGTCAGATACTTGTCGTACCCCGCCTCCCGTAACGCCCCGACCAGCTTGTCCCAGTCGATCGCCCCCCGTCCCGGTGGGAAGCGGTTGTTGTCCGCCACGTGGAAATCCACCAGGTATGGCCCCGTCTCCTTGATAGCCACGAGGGGATCAGCCTCCTCGATGTTTATATGGAAGGCGTCCAGCACCACGCCGATGTTCTGACCGGCCTCCTGGGCCAGCAACACGGCCTGGTCGTGCCGGTTGATGAAGTTCGTCTCGAAGCGATTGAGTGGCTCGATCCCTGGCCGCACCCCCTTCTCACCAGCGTAATAGGCGACCTCACGCAGTCCCTCGACCGCCCAGCCCCATTCTTCCCGAGGCGATGCCATCGGCACGACCTTGCCCACTGTCGAAGGCACGATGCAGAAGATCTGGCCGCCCAGCCCTGCGATCAGATCGATGCAGTCCTTCAGATACTTGATGGTGCCGTAGCGGACGTAGGCGTCCTCGTGGATGAGGTCGCGCCCGACGGTCATGAGCGTGACGGCGCCCCAGCAGACCACGCCGTTCTCCTCAAGGAGCGCACGGACCTGCGCCACGTCGTAGCGGTCCGGTTCACCGCTGATCTCGATCCCATCGTAGTCATAGCGAGCCATGCGCTTGATCGTCACATCGATCGGTTCGGCCCGCATCCAGTTGTGCATTGCCAGTTTCATCGTGTATCTCCTTATAGCTGTCATCTACCGGCCGTCAGCTATCAGCATTGTCTGACTGCTGCCTTTTCGCTCTGTGCCACCGAAACGTTAGACACCTGCCCAATGAGTTTTGACGACCAAAACCGGCAATGTAGGCCGTGCACGATTACGTGTTATGACAGTCAAAACTCATTAGCTGGTCGCTCGACGCATGCCCACGTCTTGTACCACCCTCTGGACAAAGGACAGCGGAGGCGGTGAGGTGATAGACATCGGCTGGTACCCGTACGGCCGGAACACACCATCACGACTCGGTGCCCAAGTCAACCCAACAGCCATTGCACCCAGACCGTTCGCATCGGTTCCGCTCCTTCCTCTATACCCAGGGTGTGGTTAGCCACGCGTGCGCCTACGCGTCGACGCGTCGAACCAGACAGCGGCAAGGAGAATAAAGCCTTTGATCATCTCCTGCCAGAATTCGTTGACGCTCATAATGCTCAACCCATTGTCGATGCCAGAGAGCAGGAATGCACCAACCACCGCTCCCCACACGGTGCCGACGCCGCCGCTCAGGCTGGTACCACCCAGTACCGCAGCGGCGATCGCGTTCAATTCCAGAAAGTTGCCTATTTGCGGCGTCATACCGCCGAGACGTGCGGTAGTTAGCACACCGCCTATCCCATAGAGCACACCCATCACTACGAAGCCGATGAAGATGTAGCGTCGTACATTGATGCCGGCCAGGCGCGCGGCTTCACGGTTGCTCCCGATCACATACAGGTTGCGGCCGAACTTCGTCCGCGCCATGGTAAAGTTGAGGATGATCACGGTGATTGCCATGAAGAGCACGGCCATGGGGATACCCTGGTAGTTTCCCCCGATCCACGCAAACAGAGCGAACGGGAGCGCCGCCAGGAGAGCTTGCACAACTAGAATCATTGGCCGCTGCTGACCGACGCCGAGCTTCTGGCGCAGGCGGAAACGGCGCGCAAGCAGCAGCACGTAGACCACGTAGACCGCAGCGAGCAGGACAAACGACCAGGCAACTGGAATGAAGCCCTCGCTCACAGAGATGAAAGAGTCTGAAACCGGGGCAATGGTGCCGGCATTTGTCCATGCGTACCCCAAGCCACGGAAGGCGAGCAGCCCTGCCAGGGTGACAATAAAGGAGGCTACGCCCAGGCGTGAGATCCAGAAACCCTGCCACACACCTAGCACGGCACCGGCGCCAAGTGCTGCCACCACCGCGAGCACGGTTGATAATCCCAAGGTCACGTTGACCTGCGCGGCCACAATGCTAGTCAAGTAGACCGCCGACCCGATCGAGAGGTCGATCTCACCCATGACCATCAGGGTACTCACTCCGGCAGCCACAACGGCGAGTATGGCTCCCTGCCGCAGCAGCAGCGAGAGATTGCGCGGGGTGAGAAAGGAGCCCTGCGTCAAGACATTAAAGATCAGGCCCAACACCACGAGCACACCGAGCATGACGTACGACGGCCAGTCCGACTGGTGGAGAAAGAGTTGTAGCACTTCGGCCCCGCGGCTGCGGTTCGATACGATAATCGCCGAGCCATGCCGCTCCGATGGGAGAACAGGTGGTGAGCCGGGCGGCTCCGGCTGGATCGTTGTTTGCTGTCCGCTGTCCTGGGGTCTCATCGTCCTCTAATCCCTCCCGTGGCGAGGCGCATCACTTCCTCCTTGTCGAACTCGTCGTGCGTGACCTGCGCTACCAGACGTCCACCGCGTAGGACCAAGAGTCGGTCACTTATGCCAAGCACCTCGTCCAGTTCAGAAGAGACGAAAACGATCCCTTTTCCTTCCCGTGCTAGGCGATTGAGCAAATGGAAAATTTCCACCTTCGCCCCAACGTCCACCCCTTGTGTCGGCTCGTCAGCCAGCAGCACATCCACGGCTGCGGTTAGCCAGCGCGCGATCACGACCTTCTGCTGGTTACCGCCGCTGAGCTTATCCACCGGCACAAGTGGCCCCGGTACCTTGATGCTTAGCGCCTTGATCTGATCATTGGTGCGGTGCAATTCACGGGATGTATCGAGGACACCCCACTGAGAAACATCGTCGAGGTTGGCCAAGCTCACGTTCGTATTGATGCTTTGCCCAAGCACCAGCCCGGTTCGTTTGCGATCCTCGGTGATCAGGCCGATACGCTGGCGAATAGCGTCCTTGGGTGAGCGTAGCGTTATCCTGCGGCCACCCAGATGCACCTCTCCAGCAAAACTGCGCGGCCACGCCCCAAAAATGGCTGTTAGCAACTCGGTACGTCCCGACCCCAGGAGCCCGTAGATTCCGAGGATTTCGCCCTCAGCCAGCGTGAAATTGATGTCCTCAACAACTTTTCTACCGGGTTGATCGGGGTGTTCCAGTGTAAGATGGCGTACCTCAAGCAGCGGAACATCGTGTGACATCCGGGCTACGGCTGGATACATCTCGCGGATGTTGCGTCCCACAATCATGGCTACGAGTGCGCGGTGATCCAAATCGGCGACCATCCCGCCTCCCGCGACGCGGCCATCGCGCATGATGAGCACGCGGTCCGCGATGACTATAATCTCCTCGATACGGTGGGAGATATAGAAGCACGTAACGCCGCGTGCTTTCAACTGGCGCAGACGGGCCATGAGGGCCTGCGTTTCCGTGTCCGTGAGCGCCGATGTCGGCTCATCAAGAATGAGGACACGCGCCTTTCTGGAGAGTGCCTTTGCGATCTCTATGAGTTGTTGTTCAGCACGCGTGAGGAAATGCATCGGTGTCTGCGGGGTCGCCTTGACATCGAACTCTGTGAGCAGATGCCACGTATCATCGTACAGGCGCTGCCAGTCCACGACGCCGAAGCGACCAGGCAGATGATTGGCAAACAGGTTCTCCGCGACGCTGAGGTGCTTGGCCTGGATGAGTTCTTGAGGGATGATGGTGATGCCAGCTGCTTCCGCGTCCGCCACACTAGAGAAGCGTTGCGAGATACCGTCGAGGAGAATCTCCCCGTCGTAACTGCCAGCAGGATACAGGCCAGCCAGAATCTTCATGAGGGTCGATTTGCCCGCGCCGTTCTCTCCCAGGACGGCTAGGATCTCGCCTCTGTCCACCCGCAGGTTGACATCAGCTAGGGCTTGTACCCCAGGGAATTGTTTGCTGATGCCCTGCATCTCCAGTATCGCTGTCGGTGCGGCTACACTCATGCTCCCTCACCTTGTGGAGCGGGGAACTTACCTTAGTCCCCGCTCCCGCCATACAGTGCGCATCAGTACGCAGTTGTCCTCTGTTACGGCTTGCGCTGATCAGCTAGCAATTGATTGAGCGTGTCTGCTGTGGCGTCAGCCAGCCCTTCGGCGCAATGTGGCTGGCCCAATAACAGAGGTTACGTGCCGTCACCGCGATCGTCGGTACCTGCCAACCCGGAATCGACGTGCCGTCAACCGAGTACGTGACGTTGCTCGGCTGCTTATGTCTACGCCCCAGTGCGTCGGCGGCCAACGTCGCGTACTTCCCCTGGAGGTCGATGCGTGTCCAGACAGTCATGGCCTGCGTGCCATGACGGATGAACTGGACGTTGGCCGGGTCTCCGTCGAGCCCGGAAACGAAGACCTTACCATCAAGGTGACGCTCGTGCAGCGCGCGGATGATACCGGTAGCCATCCCATCGTTGAGCGAGAGAATGGCCTGGACGTTGTCCTTATGGGCCGATAGAAGATCCTCGGTGTCGTTGAGAGCCGTTTCCGGATCATAGTTCTTGACGGGTTGCCGGAGCAAGATATGGATTTTGCCCGCTTTGACGGACGGCGCGAGATAGCTCCCCCACTGTGCTGTCATGATACGGGATACACTGTTGCTCATATCTCCCAGCAGCAAGGCGTAATTGCCCTTGGGTACCGCGCGCATGGCAGCCTGGATCTGCAGTCGACCGGCGAGGGTATTGTTGCGCTGTACGCTGTACGCGACCTTGGGGCTTTGTGCCAGGATGTCGTAACTGACGACCGGCACATTGGCGCTTGCCGCTTCGTTGACGAGCAGGGCTGCTACCTTATCATCCACGGGGACGATGATGAGTGCTTTGATGCCTTGGTTGAGCAGCGTTTCAACCTGCGTTTTTTGCAAGGTCGGATCGTCGTTGGCGTAGACCACCTTGAGCGTGTCGCCCAACGTGGTCGCCTCTTGTTGCATGTATTGCACGTCGTACTTCCAGCGTCGCTGAAGTTGGGTCTTCATGGCCACGCCGATCACGATGCCGGCGGCCTTGCTACGGCTACTGGCGTAGATGTGCGTCATGGGGAGAATGGTGATGAGGAGGGCAAGACAGGGAATGATGTTGACCGCGTATCTCGCTGAGTTCCTGTATCGCTTCATTAGTCTAACGTCCTTACACTACACGGTGAGGTGCCACTGAGAATCCGGTGGCCGGCTTCGGTGCATTACCACGCTCTCCGGGTGCCACACTGCGTCTACGCCCTTCGTGCACCCTCTTTTATAAGCCCATCAACGTCGATACGGCCAAACGATTCCCCAGGTAGGAGTGGGCGGCCCGGAATGCCGAGCGTGAAAGCATGTATCATCAATACCACTAAAGTTTGTGCGGGTCTAGTACAAAGTTTGGCTCGGGGCGTGTTGGCGGATGGTCAGGAGAGGATGAGGGGGATGGGCGCGCCAGCGGTCGCAACCGCAGGACTCTCGGAGCGCCCGCAGGCCGCGCATATCCGGCGGTAGCGGTCACCGAAGGAAAAGAACCGCTACCGCCGCGCCGCTCAACGCACACTATAGCCGCCGTCGATCACCAGGACATGGCCGGTCACGTAGCTCGACGCATCCGAGGCCAGATAGACGGCTGCCCCCTCCAGTTCGGCCGGGTCGCCGGGTCGTCCGAGCGGAGTGGGTTCGATCCAGTAGCGAGCCAGGTTCGCATCCTGGAAGTACGGAGCGGTCATCTCCGTGCGCATATATCCCGGCGCGATCGCGTTGACGCGCACGCCGAGGTGCGCCCATTCCGAGGCCAGGCTCTTCGTCAGCATGATCACTGCTGCCTTCGACACGTTGTAGCTGCTTTGTGGCTGCGGATAGTTGACGATCAGGCCCGACATCGAGGCGATGTTGATGATGGAGCCGCGCTGCTGGGCGATCATCTGCCGTCCGCATGCCTGGGCGACGAGGAAGACACCCGTCAGGTTGACGTCCAGCACGCTCTGCCACTGCTCCAAAGTCATGTCCTCGGCCGGCACATGGATCGTGATGCCGGCGTTGTTGATGAGGATGTCGACGCTCCCCCATGTCTCCTGCATGAACGTGACGGCCTGCAGGCTGTCCTCCGGCCGCGTCACGTCACCGGCCATCGCGCGCGCGGTTAGCCCCTCGCCGGTCAGCGTCATAGCCGCACGCTGACCGCCCGACTCGTCCCTGTCCATCAGGAGCACGAGCGCGCCCTGGCGCGCCAGAGAGCGTGCCATCGCATAGCCCAGGCCCCGAGCGCCCCCCGTCACCAACGCCGCGCGACCCGTAAGATCGAACATGATACACCCCTTTCTTGTGCGTCCCATATGCAGCGGGATCCGTCCGATCGCGGTAGACACGGAGGGACGCCTTGACACCGCTTTTTCCAGTATTGTAGTATAGCGCTGTTATCCCTATGGGGAGAGGCGTCTGATGAGCGCCGCAGGGCAATCGCATGACGGCCCCTTCTCCGACGGTCGTTCGGTAGCGGGCGCGAACGCACGGGCGTCACCGAATCGGGTGCCCGTAGGCAAGGGCGACGCCAACGACCTATCGGTAAAGGACCTCTGATGCGATTGCCCTGATGAGCGCCGCTGGTCATGAGTGCGACACGCGCGGCGCATGGAACTCGCGCGGCCCAAACGACGAGGGAGAGAAGCGATGGACCGTCAAGATCTTGCCGGCAAGGTAGCCATTATCACCGGTGCCAGTTCGGGTATCGGTGCCGCGACGGCACGCGCGCTTGCAGCACGCGGTGTCGCCGTGGTGCTGGCCGCTCGCTCAGGGGATGCTTTGTTTCGGTTAGGCGAGGAGATCGGGAGCGACCATGCACTCGTCCTGCCGACCGACGTGACCAAAGGGCCGGAGGTGGGACGCCTGGTCGAGGAAACCATCGCCCGCTTCGGCCGCGTCGACGTGCTCTTTGCCAACGCGGGCCGGTTCATTCGAGATACCATTGCCGACGGCGACCCCGACGCCTGGGCTGCATTAATCGACGTCAACATCAACGGTGTGTTGCGCCCCATGCGCGCCGTCTTGCCCCACCTAATCGCGCAGCGCTCGGGGGACATCATTGTGACCGCCTCGATCTCGGGCCACCGGGACATCGACGGCGAAGCGGTCTACAGCGCCTCGAAGCATGCCGTCGTGACCGTGGTCAATATCTTGCGGCGCGAGGTTGCGGCCCATGGCGTCCGCGTAGCCGCTATTTCTCCGGGAATCGTGCTCAACAAGATGTGGAGCATGACCGATCCAGCCGCTATCGACGAGGGGATTGCCGCTCGGCAAGGGCTACGCTCGGAAGATGTCGCCGACCTAGTCGTATACATGCTCAGCATGCCTCCCCATATCACGCTGCGTGACGTGATCGCCCTGCCGCAGAACCAGATCATCTAGCACACGCGCACTGCCGACGGGCGCGCCGGACAGCGCTTGCGTTGACAGGGGTACGGCACTTAGTTCTTGACAACAACAAACTCGGCCCAAACAATAGGGATGGGGGTATTGTTCGCCAATTAGGTTAGGAGGGAGAGTCGCCATGTTTCGCTATTCCTACGATACGCTTGTCTACCATGGTGAACCGATCGAGCGAGGGATCGAGCGCGTCGCACGGTACGGCTACGACGGGGTTGAGTTCATCGGCGAACCGGCCGAGATCGACACCGTAGCGGCCAAGCGCAAGCTACAGGAAGTGGGCCTGGAAGCGTCGTCCATCTGCAGCATCTTCACCACCGCGGACCGCGATCTCGCCCATCCCGACCCCGAGGCCCGCAAACGGGCCGTCGACTACGTGAAGGATGTCGCCACGATGGCCTCGCAACTGGGCGCCCCAGTCATCATCGCCGCGCCGACGGTGGTGGGGAAAACGGCCGCTCTAGCCGAGGCAGGTCAGGAGTGGGAATGGGCCGTCGCGGGTCTTCGCGAGGCGGCTCGGTTCGCGGAAGACCTGGGTATTACGCTGGTCCTCGAGGCATGGAACCGCTATGAAACGTATTGGATCAACCGGCTTGACCAGGCCTTGGAGTTGCGCGCGGCAGTTGATGCCTCGAACGTGGGCATCATGGGCGACCTCTTCCATATGAATCTCGAAGAGGACTCCATCCCCGGCGCCATCAAGCGCGCCGGCCAGCATCTGCGGCATGTCCACGTGGCCGACTCCAACCGCGCCGCGCCGGGCAAGGGACACCTTGACATCCGTTCCGCCTTGGAATCCCTACGCGACATCGACTATAAGGGTTACGTCGCGGTCGAGATTCTGCCGGCGTCGGCCGACCCATTCGGCGTGATGCAGCGGGGCGGGGGCCGTGAGTTCTTCGATGACTACACCAAAGCCTCAATCGACTATCTGCGCACCCTGGACGCATCCCTGAGCCCGGCGGCTGCCCAGTAAGTACGAACCAGCTAAGGAGGATGCCATGCGTTTCGGAGCCAATTCGTTTATCTGGACCTCACCGTTCAGCACGACTGATCTGCCGCTGATCACCAAGGTCAAAGATATGGGCTTTGACCTGATCGAGATCGCCGTCGAAGATCCTGAGCTCATCGACGTAGCGCGCCTCAAGAGCGCGCTGCGCGAGGCGGACCTTGATGCACTACTATGCGGCGCCTTCGGTCCGGACCGCGACCTGGGCAACGATGATCCGGCCATCCGCGAGAATTGTATGGCCTACATCAGGCGCTGCCTCGAGATGTGCGCCGAGGTCGCCTCGCCCACCTTCGCCGGACCCTCCTATGCGGCTGTCGGGAAGACCCGCCTATGCACCCCAGAGGAGAAGGCGCGCCAATGGGACTTCGTGACGGAGAATTTGCGAGTGCTGGGCTCCGAGGCTAGCCAAAGCGGGGTTGTCATCGCGTTGGAAACGTTGAACCGCTATGAGACGGACATGCTTAACATCGTCGACCAAGCCCTCGATCTCGTCGGACGGGTCGACAGCCCCAACGTACAGATCCATCTCGACACGTATCACATGAATATTGAAGAGAAAGATGTCCCCGCAGCGATCCGGCGCGCCGGAGAGCACCTAGCGCACTTCCACTCCTGTGCCAATGACCGGGGTGTCGTCGGTACCGACCACGTCGACTGGCCCGGCGTGCGCGACGCGCTCTCCGATATCGGCTACCGGGGCGCGGTGGTCATCGAATCTTTTACGCCAGGGGTCAAGGAGATCGCGCGCGCATGCGCGATCTGGCGTCCGCTCGCGCCGAGTCAAGATGCCATCGCGCGCGACGGGCTTGCGTATTTGCGCACGCTGTTCGCCGACCACTAAATGGCCGCTGACCCGCTAATGTAAGAACAACGATTGTCGCGCCATCGTCGACGTGAGATGAAGAGCGACGACCCGTGTCTAGAGGCACCCCTAGGCGCTTGTCATAGCGACATCGACAAAAAATTGTCGATCTTTGCTGCTCCGTCAGGAGCCTCTTGTGCAGGGCACCGTCCCTGCACAAGGTTAGGCGCTTGTCATAGCGACATCGACAAAAATTTGTCGATGTCGCTATGACAAGCGCCTAGTGCATCACCAGTCCGACGGGAACAACAGGCGATGATCCAGTGTACGGGTCATGCCGTTAGTAGGTGTTGAATTCTTCGCTCGGTCGTGTTCATCGCGGAGATGACAACACGCGTATGTCGCGGCATGCATAGCTCAACGGCTTGGGGGTTTGTTCTTGCATCGAATTAAGGTTCGGCCTTAAAATGAACTGCAGTAGGCGCACCCAGTATGTAGCCAATGCGCTTGGACCGACTCAGTGAAGCCTCGGAAAGGAGTTGGATGTGATTGTCGAGAAGACGCGCGAGGTGTATGAAGCTCTTACTGCGGTGCTCCCGGCCGACCGCGTGCTGACGGCGAGCATCACCTTACGTCCATACAGTACCGATTGGTACTGGAAGGCGCAGGAAGCAGTGGCCGCCGGCCAGCCTCTGGGCACGCCAGATCTGGTGGTAGAACCGGTCAGCACGGAGGAAGTGAGTGCGATCCTGCAGATCGCGACGCGGCTACGTGTCCCTGTCGTGCCCTGGGGCGCGGGCTCCGGTGTCAACGGGGGGGCTCTCGCCGTCGGCGGGGGCATCGTCGTCGATCTCAAACGCATGAATGCCATCCTCCGCGTAGACGATACGTCGCTCACGGCGACCGTGCAACCGGGGCTGATCTGTGAGCAACTGGAGCAGCATCTGAACGCGGAGGGCCTGACCTTCCCGCACTACCCGGCCTCGGCAGACCTGGGGAGCATAGGTGGGTATCTCTCCTGCCGTGGGTCTGGTGTCTCCTCGACGCGCTATGGGAAGATGGAAGACCTCGTCCTCAACGTTCAGGTGGTGTTGCCGGGCGGTGAGATAATTCAGACGCTCCCTGTCCCCCGCCATTCGTGTGGCCCCGACCTCACCCAACTCTTTGTTGGCGCCGAGGGTACCATGGGCATCATCACCGAGGCGACGCTCCAGCTTGCCGCCCTACCTGCCGGGCGCTCTTTCTGTGCGGCGGCGTTTAGCGAAATACAGGACGGGCTGGAGGCCGGGCGTCACATTATGCGCAGCGGTCTCCGGCCGGCCGTGATGCGTTTCTACGATGACGTGGCCGCGCGCCACTCCTTGAGCAAGGCGGTAGGTCCGTTGGACGGGCCTACGATGGTCATTGTGTGTGAAGGCGACGCCGATGTTGCTGCCCTGGAGGCCCAGAAGTGCCTATCTCTCTGTCAAGCGCACGGTGGCCAGGAGCTATCCGCCGAGATCTCAGCAACATGGTGGGACAAGCGCCTTGTCTTTTACAAACCACCGCATTATCCCACGCTGCCGGCGATGTGGGGAACGATCGACGTCGTGACCACGTATGAGCGTGCCTGGTCCACGTACCAGGCCATGCGCGCTATGCTGACCGAACGCTATGGCCCCTCGGGCCTACAGCTAGCCACACATTTCTCGCACTGGTACGATTGGGGAACGATGCTCTACTGCCGCTTCACGCTACCCACGAGTCCAGCCGATCCGTCCGAGGCCATCCGCCTGCATGACCAGATCTGGCATGATGGTGTGACCCTGGCCCTGGACCATGGTGCGGTTATGAATGACCATCACGGGGTGGGTATCAAGCTAGCTCCCTACATGCCGCGCCAGTGGGGTGCCGCCTTCGGGACCCTAGGCGCGATCAAGGGTACGCTAGACCCGGCAGGAATCATGAATCCGGGCAAACTTGGATTGGGGAGGAATGATGACCAGCGCTGATCGCGTGCCGCCGTCCCACTGTATAGCTGATCTGGCCCATCCGGATATCCAGGCCTTTCTTAAGCGCTCCGACCTAATCCTGATCCCGATGGGCAGTTGCGAGCAGCACGGCGCGCACCTACCCGTTGGTATGGACTTTCTCTATCCACAGGAAGTGGCGCGCCGGGCGGCTGAGAAAGCCGACATACTCTACACACCGACGATCTGGACTGGCTACTCGCCCCAGCATCTGCGCGGTTCGGGTGAGGGAATGGGTACTATTAGCCTGCACCCTGAAACCCTCCTCAGCGTGCTCTACGAGGTGGGCCGTAGCCTGGTTCACAACGGGTTTAGCAAGCTCATCTTCGTCAATGGGCACGGCTCGAACAACAAGATCATCGATCCCCTTCTTCGCCGCCTGCGCCAGGATACGGGTGCCCTGGTCGTCTTCTACAAGCCGTATGTCGAGCGCTACATCGGCATGATGGGCGATATCCTGGAGAACGCGCCGGAGGATACTCCGGGCTGGCATGCAAGCGAATTCGAGACGTCAGTCATGATGGCGCTGAACGACAAGCTTGTGCGGATGGATCGTGCCGTGGCGACACGCGCGGGCCGACCGTCGTGGTTGCCGGCATCGTTTGTTAAGCAGGATGGCGCGCCTGACGTGGAGTTCCAGGGATACCAGTACTTTTCTTTCCCCATGGACCACGAGGAATGGACGCCCAGCGGCGTGATTGGCGATCCATTTACGGCGACGAAGGAGAAAGGCGAGATCGCCATCCATCGCTTCGTAGACCACCTCGTTGATGCGATCCATGAGTTGGACAAAGTCGAGGTGACCGTTCACGGCCGCGACTGGCAGGACAAGGTGTAGGAGACGTGTGAGCCGGCGTGGGGAGGCGGACGATGCGTGTGGCTGGCTCCCTAGCCCGTGCCAATCAAGACATGAGTAGTCCGGGAGGGCGTCTGTATGAAGCTTGGTGCCTTTATTTCGGTTAACTTGTATGATCAGCCCCTGGAGCAGGCCCTACAGTCCGCACGGGGCTTCGGCTGTGAGATGGTCGAGATCGGGTGCGGCGGCTTCATTGGCAAGCACCACTGTGACCCTGCCGCCCTGCTAGCCAACGACGCGGCACTCGGGCGGTTCCACGACGCTATCGCGGACTCTGGACTCCAACTGAGCGCGCTGAGTTGTCACATGAACGCACTGCATCCCGACCGCTCCATCGGCGAGACGTACCGGCAGGACTTTCGCGATACAGTCCGGCTTGCCGAGCGGCTCGGCGTCGAGCGCGTCATCACCTTTGCCGGCTGTCCCGGCGACTCGGACGAGGCCAAATCTCCTAATTGGGTCACCTGTACCTGGCCCAACTACTTCCATGAACTGGTGACGTGGCAGTGGGAGCAGAAGGTAATCCCGTTCTGGCGTGAGGAGGTTGGCTTCGCCCGACAGCACGGCGTCTCCAAGATCTGCCTGGAGATGCATCCCGGAGACGTCGTGTACAGCCCGGAGAAGCTCTTCCACCTGCGCGAGACGGTGGGGCCGGAGATCGGTTGCAACTTTGACCCCAGCCACCTGTTCTGGCAAGGGATTGACCCGATTGCGGCCGTCCGCCTGCTCGGCGACGCCATCTACCACGTGCATGCCAAGGACAGCCGCGTCGACCCTCAGACGGTGAATCGCGTCGGCGTGCTGGATACCAAACCGTACAACGACGAGTTGCACCGATCATGGATCTTCCGCACTGTCGGATACGGGCATAGTCTCGAGTTCTGGAAAGCCCTGGTCAGCGAGTTACGCCTAATCGGATATGACGACGTGTTGAGCATCGAGCACGAGGACAGTCTCTTCTCGGGGAACGAAGGGATGGCCAAGGGTGCCGCCTTGCTCAAGGAGGTCATGCCCCAGCAGCCACGCGCGGCCATGTGGTGGGACTAGTGGGTCACGCCCCAATTAACTGGAATTGTAAGTGGAATTGATGCGTAGCGGCCCATCGCGACTGCTACCCACCCTATTACGCTCGTTGACTAGTCGGGGGGTAGCACTTGACCAACTCCAGTTAATTGGGGCGTGACCCACTAGTACAGCTTGGCGTAGATATCTTGGCGGTCCCGACGCCTGCGACTGCCTCCCCGCACGCGGGGTCCCCAAAGGTATTTCAGCCAGCGTGTACTAGACCCCGCGACCTAAAACCCTTACACGATGGGCCAGACAACCGTCCACAATACTGTATCCATCCTGCAGGGACATGCATACGCGCGGCTGGTGCAGCAACGTCCACTACTGGTGGCACATGAGAACGTCGATGCTCGCTACTTGTGGGACAATCGGACTGGAGCCCCAGCGCTTGAGGATTGGCATTTTGCTAGTGGCACCCCAGATTCACATGTGTCAGATAACACGGCGTAGAGATAGCCATCATCGAGAATCGCCGGTGTGCCCGGATGAGTAAACGTACCTAATGTGCGACTCTTTTAGTTGGTCCAAGGGAAGCGTGTTCGCAGACGAGCGGACATCTCACTGCTTGCAAGCGTGACAGTGCCTATCTGACCGAACGTTGTGCAGTCGCCTGTATCCGTGTCCATGATGGGCGTCTTCAGAGGGGCGCGTCCCACTCGATTTGGCTGGCTTACGGGCCGTATGAGCCCCCCAAAGGGGTAAAAGAGTTGCACATTAGGTTAAACGTATCTAACTACCTACGGCTGGATAAACATGCAGGCTATATCTGACAGTAGCTGGAGTGGAAGAGATGATAGTTAGTAGGGACCACCCGGCCCGCAGTCGGCTTGATCTTGAGGAGCGTTTGCCGCTCCCCTTGTGTTCTCCTATCGGCTACCAGCTACTGGAAACCATTCGGCAGAGCGAAACCATCTCCCGTGCCGACCTTGCACGCCAGACCGGACACAGCCGTTCCACTGTCTCTGAAGAGGTCGATAGTCTAATCGCGCAGAATCTTGTGTCCGAGTTAGGGCTTGGCTCCTCCTCCGGTGGCCGTCCGCCCCGCTTGCTCACATTCAATAGCAATGCTGGTGAGGCTGTTGCGGTACATCTCGGCGAGGAGAGCATGACTGTCGCCGTGACAGACTTGCGCTGCACTATCCTGTGCTCTCACCACGACGTCATCTGTCTCACTGCAGGCCCCGACGTCATTCTCCCGCGTGTTGTCGATGCCATCAAAGCGCTGCTGGCGCGCATCAAACACCGCTCGATGCCCTACCTCTTCGGGATCAGTATCGGCTTGCCAGGCGCATTCGATTGCGACCCATCAGGTGCGCTCATATCACCAGTGTTATCGGTGTGGAACGGCGTCCGTATCCAGGCTTACTTCGAACGGCACTTACAGTGTTCGGTCCATGTGGCGCAGGACGCGTCTCTGAAGGCGTTGGGGGAGGCACTATCGGGGTTGGGCTGCGGTAGGAGCGATTTCGTGTACCTGAACCTGGACCGGAGTATTGGGTGCGGGGTTATTGCCAATGGACATGTGTACCATGGTGCGCACGGCCATGCTGGAGATCTGGCGCACATGTGCATCGACCCACAGGGGCCGGTCTGTACCTGTGGTCATCGGGGCTGCTTGGATGTTATGGCCAGCGGTCAGGCGATCATCAAGCACGCGGAAGACATGGTCATGTCTGGAGAAGAGACACTGCTAACAGCCCCGTATGGTGAGCATGGGTATCTTGGGTTTGAGGATGTTCTCGGTGCCGCCTTGGACGGGGATATTGCCGTCCTAGGGATGGTTGCAGATGTTGCGGGCCTGATTGGGAAGGCACTGTCCTACGTCATCAGTATGGTCAACCCGTCTCTGGTCATAGTCGGCGGGTGCCTGACGCAGTTTGGCGATCAGTTCCTTGTCACACTTCAGGAAAGTCTGGAACTGTGGTCGTCCCCACGTACGTTCGCACCGGTGACGATAATGCCGTCACGCATGGGGCAAACCTCATGTCTTGTTGGCGGAGCCGGTATGTGTATACATAAGGTGTTGGCGCACGACTCCCGTGTACAGAGGCTGAGTATCTTCACCTGACTCCGTGGATCAAAGGCAACGCGTCGCTTGACTGCCGCACACAGGTATCATATGGTAGAGATGTTTCATTATCCCAGCCGAACATTGATCCCATATGCGAGTACTTAACGTCATGCCCTCGACCGTCAGCCTTCGGTCCAACAGCCGCTCGCACGATCACCGCTTCTTGCTAGGTCTGTCGCTATTTACGCATGACACGGAATTCGCGTGCGCGCTGGACGAGAGCGCACGCCACGCGGCGGCGCGACTGGATGCGGATCTCATCGTCGTCGATGGGGAGAAATCCTCCCAGCACCAGATCGATCAGATCGCTCGGTTGTTGGCGGATGGAATCGATGCGCTCCTCCTGAGTCCGAATCACTCTAGAGAACTGGTACCCGGCGTCCTCATGGCCAACAGGGCGGGCGTGCCGGTGATCACGGTAGACAGCATCGCGGCTGGTGGGATGATCACCTCACATGTGGGGCTCAACAATGCCATGGCTGCGGCGATGGCCGGCCGCTATATCGCTAAACGCATCCCCCACGGCGAACACACTATCTTGGAACTGCATGCGCAGCATGACGCGTTTCACGCACAGCAGCGCAGTATCGGATTCCACCGTGAGATGCGTAAATACAGACGGCTCCATGTGGTGGTCGAACTAGCCGGGTGGGTGCCGGAGCCTGCATACGAGGTCACGCGTCGCGTTCTACGAGAGCACCCTGACCTACGGGCCATCTTCGCTCACACGGACGACATCGTTATCGGAGCGCTGCGGGCGTTGAGCGAAGCGCGAGGCCACACGATCGCACGCAACGCTGATGCCATTGTGGCTGCCATCGATGCGACGCCGGCGGCGCTCCGGCGCATACGGAATGGCCAGCAAGACGCGAGCTTGCAGCAAGACCCCCATCTAATGGGTCGTGTCGCCGTGAGCAACGCTCTGGCCGCCGTGAATGGTCACGCCCATGCGCGCCTAGCACAGCAACGACCCGTGCTGGTGACATGCGAGAATGTCGATGACCTCAATTTATGGGCCAACCGGCACGATACCGTCGGAGTTGTCGTCTGATCCTTACCCACCTAAGTTTTGTGCAAACGGGCAAAAGGCAGGGTTAATTGGACGGGTTGTGGTGGTGGAACAAGGGCGGCAATGAGCAGCGTGGCCCAGTGGGCCGCGCGCGACGCGCCGGACGCGCCGGCGCGTGGACGCAGGATGCGCAGGTGCCAGCGCCCATCATCCCAGTTCCACTGCACCTGGGCGCGGACCCGTGCGGCATAGAAGACCAACTGGCGCGTCGTGGCGGTCGCCAGGTCAAACGCGTTCGCGCTGTCCGTGGCGGCCACAGCCGCGCCCGCGTGCCCCGCGGCCGGGGCGGGCGCGAGATCGGGCCGGGCCAGGCGGGCATGTTTGGTCCAGACCAACAGGTTGTGCGTGAGCGCGACGAAGCGCAGAAAGGCGTAGATGGCGTGGAACTTCCGCGAGCGCATGTTCTGGATGTTGTAGACGTGGCGCGAGGCGCAGAAGAACGCTTCGATGGTCGCGCGGTCGTTGTAGAGCGCGAAGAGCTGTCCAGGGGTCCAGGTGGTGGGCAGGTTGGTGTAGAGCAGGGCATAGTCCACGGTGCCATCGGCCTGGTGCAGTTCGTAGACCAGGCGGCGCAGGCCGCTCGCGTCGGGGGCCACCTCCGCACCGTGCACATCGTCGGCGAGGGGCCGCCAGTGCGACAGCGGGATGCGCTGCGCCAGGCGTTCGGCCAAGTCCGGCTGCGCCCCTTTGAGCAGGACGTAGCCCGGCAGACCCGCCAACAGCACGCGGTTGGCGGCGCTGTCGTAGCCCGCGTCGAGCCGCCGGAGCAGCTCGACGGCGGTCTCCTCGGGGCCGAAGAGGCGGTCGGTGGCGCGCAGCAGATCGTGCAGGCGGCCCTTGCAGTGGACGTTGCCAGGGTCCAGGTAGAGGGCGACGGCCTCCTCGTAGGCGCCGATGTAGGCCAGCGAGAGTTGATAGCCTTTGTCGCCTCGCTTGCGCGGGAAATACCCCTTGCGCTGGAACTCATAGGTCTGACCGTTGGCGACGAGGCCGCATTGGTCGATGTCCACCACCAGCAGGCCGCCGCTCCGCCGCGCCCGCGACTCCTGGCGCAGCGCCTGCTCATGCACCGCGCCGAGTTCGTCCACATTCTCCGCCGTGAAGCGCGTCAGGTAGCGGTTAATCTGCGATTGGTCCGGCCAGCGCTCCTTCCCCAGGTAGTTGGCCGCGGCCTCCTCCTCGCCCAAGGTGTCGTTGATGGCCTTGGTGTGCGCACAGCCCAGCACCAGCGAGGCGATGATCGTCTGCGCTTTGTCGAGCGGGCTGTGACGCACCGTTTTCATCGCCACCCGCAGCAGCCGGTCGAGTAGCCCGTACACGCCCAACACGCCAATCTCCATCCCATGCTCCAGCACCAGCATCAGGAACGGCGACACCGTCGCCTCTTGCTCTCCACCGTCCTCAAACGCTACTATTCTCATCGAATGACCTCCTGCGGCTCTGTTTTGTTCTCACACACAAAGCCTACCGCAGGGGGGGCATTCACCCGTTTGTACGAAATCTAGGTACCCACATCTCGTGACCGCCCGTGTGCCGTGGTATGGTGGGGTGCCATGACTGGAGCAGCAGGAGGGGAAGGGCACGATGGACGAGGCCGAGTGGGCGATCAACGAGTTCGGCACCGCGCTCTTGGGCGACAGCCGCCGGACTGACCGACTCATCGAGGTGGCGACCGTGTTGGGGCAGCGCCCGGGTGCCTCGATCCCCGCCACGTGAGACGATCCGGCCGTGCGCAAAGGGGCCTACCGGCTCTTCGAGAACGGGGCGATTGAGCCCGCAGCTATGCTGGCCAGCCACATCGAGGCGACGTGGGAGCGGGTGGCGGGCGTGCCGGTGGCCCTCGCGGTCCAGGACACGACCGAGTTGGACTTCACCGGCCACCTGGCGACGAGCGGGCTGGGGGCGCTCCGGCACGGGCGTGAGCGGGGGTAGCTGGCGCACAGTACCCTGGCGGTCACGCCGGAGGGGCTGCCGTTGGGCCTGCTGGCCCAGGAGGTCTGGGCCCGCCCCGAACCCTCAAAAGAGACGAGTGCGGCGCGGAGCAAGCGCCCCCTGGCAGAGCGCGAGAGCCACAAGTGGCTGACCAGCCTCGCGGCGGTGGGGGCGGCACGGGACGCCGCGCCCGAGACCACGATCGTGAGCGTGGGCGTTGCGCGAGGAAGAGATCGTAGATGTCCGCCTCGCGCAACGCCCCGCCCCCCGCCGGCGTCGAGGTGCTGGTGCGGGCGCAGCACGACCGCTGGGTGCGCATCGCCACCGACGAGCACAGGCACATCCACGCGTTGCGGGCCACGCTCGCAGCGGCACCCGTCGCCGGCGCGCGCACCGTCGCTGTCCCGCGTCGCCCTGGTCATCCTGCCCGTGTGGTCACGTTCGCGGTGCGCTGGCAGCAGGTCACCTTGACGCCGCCCCCTGTCTCGGGGCGCTGGCACCTGCCGCCCGTCCCGCTGTGGGTCGTCCGTGCGACCGAGGAAGACCCGCCCACCGACGTCGAGCCCCTGGACTGGCTGCTCTTGACCACCGTGCCCATCACCTGTTTCGCTGATGCTCAGCAGCACAGCATCGATTGGTCCGTCTACCAGTGGACCATCGAGGTATGGCACAAGGTCTTGACATCTGGCTGCGCCCTGGAGCGGCGCCACCGCACCAGCACCGAGCAGGTGCAGCGAGGCTTGGCCCTCGACAGCGTGGTCGCCTGGCGCGTCCTCTCCGCCACGCTATTGGCCCGCGCCGTGCCCGATCTGCCCTGCACCGTCCTGCTTGAGGTGGCCGCATGGCAAGCGCTCTGCTGTGCCATCCATAAGACGCCCGCCCCTCCGGCGCAGCCGCCGAGTTTGGGCGAAGCGGTGCGGTGGTTAGCCCACCTCGGCGGCTACATGGGACGGCGGCGCGACGGCCCACCCGGTCCCATCGTGGTCTGGCGCGGGCTGCAGCACCTCGTCGATTTGACTATCATGTACCAGGTCTTCGCCTCGCCTCCAGGCCAACGGGAATGTGGGTAAGGATCAGTTGTCGTGGCTACTTCGGACATCCGGCCTTGAGAAGCCATTCTCGGAGCGATATTGCTGCGCCGTGGACACGCGTGTACGTCGCCTACTTCAACCGTGAGCGCCTGCATCAAGGCATCGACCAGGCGATCCCGGAGCAAGTGGTGCACAATCGGGCTCACCCTCAAGGGGCAGGTCGCGTGGAAAGCATCGCCGTTTTGGGTGGTTTGCATCATGCCTATCGGTACGCTACCTGATGCCCATCACGTAGCTGACACAGGTCGGATGTGTCAAATGCCCAGGACAGCTGCCCGGCCTCGCCGATGGCCGCGAACAACTCGTCTAGCTCCGGGTAGGGGTGGTCGAGAGGCATGCGTTATTTCCCCCTGTCCGCACCCACCGCTATCGCAGGAACGCCTCGTGCAGCCCCCCGTCGACGGTCACGATCTGGCCGGTGGTCTGCCGCAAGCGCTCACCGAGCAGCAGGAAGATGGCTTCGGCCTGGTCCGCCGGCGTGATGGGGAGCCCCAGCAGCGTGCGGTCGGCGTAGAATCGCGCCAACTTCTCCGTCAGCGCCTCCGTCGGCTCGTCGTCGGCGTACGCGAGGCCGTATTTGGCCAGCGACGCGATGACGCGCTCGCGCGGGAACATGGCGCTGCCCTCGACGACGGTGGCCGGCGCCACGCCGTTCACCCGCACCAGCGGCGCCAGTTCGATCGCTAGCTCGCGCACCAGGTGGTTGGCCGCCGCCTTGCTCGTATCGTAGGCCACGCTGCCTTTCTTCGCCACCACGGCGTTGACCGACGTGGTCAGCACGAGGGCCGTCGGCAGGCCCTGTTCTGCCCAGATCCGAGCCGCCTCCTCGGCGACGAGGTAGAGGCCGGTCACGTTGATGGCGAAGGTTTGCGCCCACCGCTCGTCTGGGATGCGGCCGGCTGTATCGGGCGGGACGAAGACGCCCGCCGTGACGGCGACGGCATCGAGGCCACCGTAGGCGAGCACGACCTGCTCCAGCAGCGCGCGAATGCTTGCGCGGTCCGTGATGTCGGCGGGCAGCCCGACCGCCGAGCCGCAGCCCGAGAGGCCGCTGCCCGCCACGCCGATGCCGACGCCATGCCGATCCGCGATCGCGGTCGCGGTGGCCCGCGCGCGCGCCTCGTCCAGGTCGGCGCACGCGACGTGCGCGCCTTCCCCCGCGACGCGCAGCGCGACCGCGCGGCCAATGCCGCTGCCGCTGCCGACGACCGCGATGATGCGGCGCGCCAGCTCTTTCTCCGCCGGCATGCGTTGCAGCTTGGCCTCCTCGAGCAACCAGTACTCGATGTCGAAGGCTTCCTGCGGCGGCAGCGCCGTGTAGGCGTCGATGGCCTCCGCGCCGCGCATCACCTCGACGGCACAGTTATAGAACTCGGCCGTGACGCGCGACTCGCTCTTGTTCTTGCCCCAGGCGATCATGCCCAGCCCTGGGATCAGGATCACCGTCGGGTTGGGGTCGCGCATGGCGGGCGAATCCGCATGTTTATGTTCGTCGTAGTAGGCCGCGTAGTCCGCACGGTACGCCGCTAGCCCCTCGCCCAGCTTGCCTTTGAGCGCCGCGACATCCTCGGTCTGTGGGTCCCAGTCGACGTACAGGGGCTTGATCTTGGTACGCAGGAAGTGGTCGGGGCAGGAGGTGCCCAGCGCGGCTAGGCGTGGGGCGTCGTGGCTGTCGACGAAGCGCAGGATAGCGTCATCTTCCTGCACCGTGCCGACAACCCGCTTCGACTGGCCGACCTGGCCGCGCAGCCAGGGCAGGATCGCGGCGAAGACGGCGTGGCGGCGCGCCTCGTCCAGCGCCCGGTACTTCTGGCCGGCGAACGTCGCCTCGCCCTTGTCGCGCGCCGCGATGTAGCGCGCGGCCCGCTCGACGAGGTCGAGCGTCAACTCGTAGCACTCCCGGTCGTCGTCGGCCCAGTTGATCAGCCCGTGGCCGCCCAGGATCACGCCCTTGGCGCGCGGGTAGTCGCGCACAAGCTGCTCCAGCTTGAGCCCCAGGTCGAAGCCGGGGCGCTGCCATGGCGTCCACACCACCGCGTCGCCGTAGATCTCACGCGTGAGCCGTTCCGCGTCGCGCGCGGCGGCGATGGCGATCACGGCGTTGGGGTGCATGTGATCGACGTGCCGGTAGGGGACGAAGGCGTGCAGCGGGGTGTCGATCGATGACGGACGCGGGTTGAGGTTGAAGGTGCAGTGGCTGTAGAGGGCCACCATCGCGTCCTCGATCGGCGACTTGGGGCCGCGCTCCGGCGCGTGGTGGTAGTGGGCTTGCAACCCCCGCAGTTTGTCCATGTACAAGGAAGAGAAGTTGTCCCGCGTGACGGTGCGCAGATCGCCACCGGAGCCCTTGACCCACAGCACCTCGACCTCCTCGCCGGTGAGCGGGTCGGGCATGGTGAGCTTGGACGAGGTGTTGCCGCCGCCGGTGTTGGTGATGCGCCCGTCCGCGCCGAGCAGGTTCGAGCGATATACCAGTCGCCCGACGGGGTCGCGCCCGTCGGCCTCCGCGTCGTCCCAGCCATAGCGGACGTGCGTAAACTCTCCCCGTTCTGTCGTCGTCATAGTCCTCTCCGATGTTACTGTTCGATGTTAGCGTAGACGTGGGCGCGTGCGGACCAGTGAGGCGTTGGGCCTGTGCCGATTGGACGGGCCCTGGGCCTGGCCATCATCCGGTCGGGCCCTCGGCGCGCGTCGGGAGGTCGTCCAGCCCGAAGCGCTGGCCAAGATCATCCAGCGCCCGCGCGACGCTGTGGTAGAGCCGCACGCCGTGCAGGCGCGCATCGTCGGCCGCGCGCCGCTCCTTTTCCCCCGCCACGAGGATCTCGTCGACGCCCGGCACCCGCTCGCCCACTTTCAGGCGTCGGATCAGGTCGCGCGCTCGTTCGTGGAAGGCGTCGCGCGGGCCGAACGCGGCTGGGTTGAGCGCCAGGAAGACGTGCCCGAGGTCGCTCGGCGCCGTGGCGTCCCACAGGCCGGAAATCAGCGGCCCGTACAGCCCACCCGCCAGGACGCTGGTGAGCAGGTCCACCAGCACGCCCAGCCCGTAGCCTTTGTAGCCCCCCCGTCTCCGCCGTGCCCCCCAGCGGCAACAGGGCACCCGCCCGCCCTGCCACGGCGTCGAGCGTTTCGTCCCCCGCGGCGTCGATGGCCCAGCCTGGCCGCAGGGCCAGTCCCTTGCGCGCGTAGACCTCCAGCCGCCCGACCGGGACGGTGCTGGTGGCCATATCCAGGACGAAGGGCTGGTCATCGTCGGTGGGCACGGCCACGGCGATGGGATTGGTCCCGATCATGGCCTGTCGCCCGCCGGTGGGCGCGACCAGGGGCGAGCTGTTGGTGAGGGCGAGGCCGATCAGGTCGTGCTCCAGGGCCAGCATCGCGTAGTAGCCGGCGATGCCGAAGTGGTTGGAGTTGCGCACGGCGACCACGCCGACGTCGTGGTCGCGGGCCTTGGCGATGGCCCGACGCATGGCGACGTTGCCGGCGACCTGGCCCATGCCGTTATTGCCGTCGACCAGTGCGGTGGTAGCGCCCTCGCGCTCGATCGTCGGCGTCGCGGCGGCGTCGAGCACGCCCGCGTCGATCAGCCGCACGTACTGCGGCAGGCGGGCTACGCCATGGCTCTCGATGCCACGCGCGTCGCTGGCCACCAGTACCGTGGCCGCGACGCCGGCACCCTCCGTGGCCATGCCCGCCCCGCGCAGGATCGCGGCCGTGTAATCCCGCAGCGTCCCCTCGTCGACGCGCGCGTACTCGTCACTCATGGCTCCCTCGCTTCGCTATGTTCCCTCTCCGCATCTCGGCCTCCGCATCTCGGCGCCGTCGTATTGTATCGGCCCCCTGTCCCTATTGATGCAGCCCTCACGGTCTAGCCGGAAGTCCGCGCCGCCTGCAACTCCCGTAAGCGCGCCGCGCGCCCGTCCCAGCCGACCTCGTCGCGCGGCTCGTACAGCGTGGGCTCGGCGGACGCGCGCGCCACGGCATGGGCCGCCGCCAGGTCCCGTATCTCGCCCGCCCCCAGCGCCTGCACCAACACGTTGCCGAGCACCGTCGCCTCGACCGGGCCGGCCAGCACGCGGCGCCGGCAGGCGTCGGCCGTGAGTTGGCAGAGCAGGCCGTTGCGCACGCCGCCGCCCACCACATGGAGCGTCCCCATGCGGACGCCGGCCAGGCGCTCGGCCCGTTCCAGCGCCGCCCGGTACGCCAGCGCCAACCCCTCCAGGATGGCGCGCACGAGCGCGATCGGGCTGTCGACCACGCGGGGGTCCTGCTCCGTGCGCCGCAGGTGGCCCGCGATGGCCGCCGGCATGTCGTCGGGATGCAGGAACACCGGATCATCCACGTCGATGACCACGCCAGGCGACGGGATAGCCGCAGCGCCCGCGGTCAACTCGTCGTAGCCCCGGTCGTCACCGGCGCGCGCCCAGGCGCGGCGACACTCCTGGACGAGCCAGAGCCCTATGATGTTTGTCAGGAAACGGTAGGTCCCGCCGACGCCGCCCTCATTGGTGAACCCGGCCAACCGGGCCTCCTCGCCCAGGATGGGGTGGTCCAGTTCCAGCCCGAGCAGTGACCACGTCCCCGAGCTGATGTAGGCGTGGCCGGCGGTCCCGCCCTCGGTTGGGACCGCCGCGACAGCGCAGGCGGTGTCGTGGGTAGCGGGTAGGATGACGGGGACCGCCCCGAGGCCACACTCGGCGCGCACCGCCGCACGCAGCGGGCCGAGCATCGTGCCCGGCCGGCTCGGCGCCAGCAGCATGTGCGCGGGCAGGTCGAGCCGCGCCAGCATATCGGTGGCCCAGGCCCCGTCGACGCCGAGCATCCCCGTCGTGGAGGCATTCGTATACTCGGTCGCGCGCTCGCCGGAGAGCCAGTAGTGCAGCAGATCGGGGATCATGAGCAGAGAGTGGGCCAGTTCCAGCGCGCGGTCACCGCCCCGTCGCTGCGCCACGAGCTGGTAGAGCGTATTGAAGGGCAGTTGAGCAATGCCGGTGCGCGCGTACTGCGTGGCGGCGGACACGACCCCCGCAACCTCCGCGCATACCCCGTCGGTGCGCGCGTCCCGGTAGTGATAGGGGGCGCCCAGCAGGCGGCCGCCGTCGTCGAGCAGCCCGTAGTCGACGGCCCATGCGTCGACGCCGACGCCAGCCAGCTCCGGGCCGTAGGTGTGGCCGGCCTTACGTAGGCCGGCGAGCGCCTCGGCGTAAAGCCGCAGCGGGTCCCAGTGCAGGCCGTCGGGCGTGCGCACGGGCACATTGGCGAAGCGATGCGCCTCCTCCAGGCGGACGCACCCGCCGTCCAGCAGGCCGGCGATGACCCGCCCGCTCTCCGCGCCCAGGTCAATCGCGATGTATGTTGACACCGGTCACCAACTCATCGGGCTGCCGCCGACGCGCGCGCACTCGATCTGTTCTTGGTAACCGCTCTCCTCGTACGCCCGCGGCGGGTCGGCCGCGGCACCCATGCCCGTGCGGACATGCGCGAGCAGCGGGCGCACGTCAGTCTCGAAGGCGTCCATCAGCGTCCGATGCGCGCCGACGACGTCGCCGGCCTTCTGGGCGGCTCCCAGGGCCGTGCGGTCGACGAGCAGGGCTTTGGCGTAGGCGGCCTGGCAGTTCATCACCGAGAGCAGCATCGCCGGGATCTTGTGCTCGACATTGTGGCTCTGGTCGATCATGTAGGCGACAGAGTGCGCCGTGGCCGCGACGGTCGGGTCGCCGTCCTCCTCGGCGGCGGCCAGCTCGTTGTAGATCAGGAACAGCTCGAGCGGATTGGTGGTCCCGACCATCAGGTCGTCGTCGCCGTACTTGCGGCCGTTGAAGTGGAAGCCGCCCAGGCGCCCCTCGACCAGCAGCGTGGCCACGATCTGCTCGATGTTGACGCCCGGCGCGTGATGGCCCAGGTCAACCAGCGCCTGCGCGCGTGGGCCGAGGCGCTGGCACAGGGTCAGCGCCATGCCCCAGTCCGCGATGTCCGTCGCGTAGAAGGCCGGCTCGTAGAATTTGTACTCCACCAGCAGGCGCATCGTGGGGTCGAGCGCGGCGTAGATGTCCTCCAGTGAGGCCAGCAGGTGGCGGCGCGCCCGCAGGTCATCCTGGCCGGGGTAGTTGGTCCCATCGGCCAGCCACAGCGAGATGTCGCGTGAGCCGGTCGCGCGGGCGATAGCGATGCACTCCAGCACATGGGCGACGGCCATGGCGCGCACGGCAGGGGCGGGATGTGTCAACGAGCCGAGTTTGTACGCCTCGTCCTGGAAGAGGTTGGGGTTGATGGCTCTGAGGGTAAGGCCCAGGCCATGGGCATGATCGCGCAGGGCAGCCCAGTCGTCGACGCGGTCCCAGGGGATGTGCAGGGCGACGGAGGGGGCGACACCGGTGAGCCGGTGGACGAGGGCGGCGTCGGCGAGCTTCTCCTCGACCGTGCGCGGGACGCCGGGCTGCGGGAAGACCTTGAAACGCGTGCCGCTGTTGGCATAGCCCCAACTGGGCGTTTCGATACGCTGCGCCCGCAGGCGCCCTTCCACCTCGTCGAGCGCGCGCCCCTGTGCCCGCAGTGTTTCGTCGATCCCGGCCAGCCCACTGTCCCCTGTCAACGCGCGTCCCATCATGCCTCCTTTGACTGTGACTGGCGCCCGGCTATCTATGGGGCTGGGCGGCCCTCGGCCCCACCCTTCCATCGCATAAATTTCTTGCATTGTAGCCCGGATTGCGTAGTTTTGTCAATATATGGTTGATTTTTGTGGTGTAGTGGTCTGTTGGCAGGAGCAGCGACACGAGGCGCGCGGCCAATTCCTCCGCACGATGTCGTCCTCCGCACGATGTCGTCCTCCGCACGATGTCGTCCTCCGCACGATGTCGTCCTCCGCACGATGTCGTCCTCCGCACGATGTCGTCCTCCGCACGATGTCGCGCGCTACACTGACTGTATGTCGTAAGACATGGTTCAGCGTAGGCGCACTGCAACTTGACAGTCTGAACAGTCGAAATTAAATCGGCAGTGGCTGCTTCACGCCTACACAGGGCTATTCTACGGCCATTGCCGGGCATGGTTCAGATACGTGTTGACAGTTCAGGCTCGGCTGGGGCGGCTGCCACGCGCGAACTGTCAACACATTTCCAGGCGCAAAATGAACCATGCCCATCGCCGATGTAAAACTGTCAAGTCCGATTGAACCATGCCTAATAGGTTGAACGTGTATGCCGGAGCGGTGTTGATGCGATCCCGACCAGGAGTGTGCGATGTTGGCGATTGAGCGGCGACGCGCCGTGGCGGGCCTGTTGGATGAGAACCCCATCCTGACGGTGAAGGACTTGGCGCAGCACTTCGACGTCTCAACGCAGACGATCCGGCGCGGTTTCCAGGACCTGGAGCGGCGCGGGCTGATCACGCGCAGCTATGGCGCGGCCGTCGCCCGCGCCGCCGGTCCGCTCAGTCGCGAGGGAGCCTTCGGCGCGCGGGAGGTGGAACGGGCCGCCGAGAAGGAGGCTATCGCGCGCTGCGCCCTCGCTCTCGTCGTGCCCGGCTCGGCGGTTATCTTCGACGCCTCGACGACCGTGCTCGCGCTCGCCCGCCTGCTGCCGCTGGACATCGAGCTGACCGCCATCGTCAACGCGCTGCCCGTAGCCACGGAGCTCGGCCGCCGACCCAACGTCGCCACGACGACGCTCGGCGGGACCATGCGCCACACCTCGCTCTCCTGCGGCGGCCCCATCGCCGAGGCGACGATGCGCCGCCTCTTCGCCGACACCGCCTTCATCTCGGCGCGCGGCCTCTCGCCGGGGCGCGGCCTGACCGAGGCCAACCCAGCGGAGGCGGCCCTCAAGGAGATCATGATGGCTAACGCGACGCGCGTGGTGGCGCTCGTCGACAGCAGCAAGCTGGGCCGGACCGCGCTAAGCTTCTTCGCACCCCTGGAGCGCGTTGACGTACTCGTGACCGACGACGGGGCCGACCCCGCGGCCCTCGCCCATCTACGCGAGACAGGTCTGGAGGTGCATGTCGCTCCCCCAGTCTGAGATGTCCACGTACACGAATAAAGGATCTTTCGCCAACATATTTCGCCAACATATGTTAATGTCCAGTGATTCTGTCACCCGTAAGTGTCCAGTGAAAATGTCACCGGGGCCGACGCGCCCGTAGCGCTCTCATACGTTCACGCGCCTGTTCGCGCGTGCGCTCCTCGCGACAAAAGTCACAGTAGGCGGTGACCGGGCCGCGCTCGCCCCGGATGACCGTGTCGCGCTCTCCACATGACGCACATTTAATGCGCCGTTCCTTGATCGCCATCGCTGTCCTTCCCTCTCTTTCCCCCTCTCCCAGATGTTACGCTAGTTTTACGACAAAACTAGCATAACATCTGGGAGAGGCCGTCAACGCTGTGTTGTGCTGCTGTCATCCGCCGTGCCGGGCGCGGGGCGGGAACCACACCGCCGTGTGTCCGCGACCACGCGTTGGCTGGGGCTTGACGGCCCGCGGCACCCCTACGGACGCCTGCGCTGCCGAGGGAGCGGACGGTGGACGAGCTGATCCGTGCCGCTCCCTCGGTCACGCAGTCTCGCAGGGGACCCCGCCGGGGCGGTCAAGCCGCGGCGCCTCCGCTTGTGCCCGGCAGGCCCATGGGGGCTCCGCGCCCCCACACCCCCCGACCTCTGGAGCGCCGGTGCGGCGCGGGTCGTCACGCTCATAGCGTCCCTCCCACGGCTGTCTCCGGGCGAGGGGCGAACGGACGCCGCCAGGGGTGCGTCGGCGCCGGGCGACCTGGGCCACCCGCGCCCGGCGCGGCGGACGGCGGGGGCGCCGGAGACGGAACGGCGGGCGACGCCGCCACTGACGCGGGCGGGGTCGATCGCCGCCGCGCCCGTACGGTCGGCGCGGACGGCGGCGCGTCCTGCGTCGCCAGGCAGCGACCCTGATAATAGACCGCGAGACTCCCGTCGAGGCGTTCGTGGACCGTGACGTGGGCGTGGGTGTAACTGACCCGCGTGCGGTCGGGCAACACTTGGAGCGTGCGTCCGGCGAACTGGACCGTGTTGTCGGCCGCGACCGTGCGCGCATAGGTGAAGCAGATCACCGCGTCCAGGCGCGTGTGCGGCACGAACGGGCGCCAGACGGGGGTGGGATCAGCCGCCGGGACGGCGAAGCGCGCGTTGTGCGCGGGGATGAAAGTGGGCAACAGCGCGTTGGCCGCTTCCAGGGTCCCGGCCTCGGCCAGACGCAAGGCGATCCGTAGGCGCTCCTGCAGGGTGCCGAAGAGGCGCTCGACCCGCCCCTTGGCCTGCGGCGACTGGGCGGCGATGGCCGTGATGCCCAACTCCAGGAGCACGCGCCCGAATTGGGTGGGCTCCCGCGCGCCCGCCAGTTGCTCCGCGACGGTCGCGGGGCGCGGCGCGTTGACCTGGAAGATGCCGTGCCGATCGTGATAGATCTCCAGCGGGCACCCGTGCGCCACGACGAGTTGGCGCACGAGGAGCATGTAGCCGTGCGCGTCCTCCTGCAGCCGGAAGACGGCGGCGAGGATCTGCCCGGTGGCGTCGTCGATGGCCGCGAGCAGGGTCAGGCGCGGCCCCCGCCCTTCCAACCAGTCATGCGGGCTGCCGTCGATCTGCATCAGCGCCCCCTCCTGCGCCCGCCGTTCGCGACGGCGCCGATGCACCCGTCGCCGACAGCGGCGTGGGCTCGGCAGACCCGCGTCCGGCAGGATGCGCCGCACCGTCGCCCGTGAGCGCGCGATCCCCTCGCGCTCCTCCAACAAGTCGCGCAGGTGCTGGTGGTTTGTATCCGCATAGGTCGTGGTCGCCACGGTCAGCACCCGCGCGCGCACCTCCTTCGGCGTGGCCTGCCCCGACGGGCGCCCCCGATTGCCATGGGCCAGGGCGCTCGCCCCGTCCTTCCTATAGGTCGCGACCAGCCGACGTACCTGGCGCACCGATACCGCCAATGCTCCGGCTGCGTCCAGCGCTGTCATCTCCCCGCGTTCCATCCGATTGAGCACCAAGAGGCGCTTCTGTTCCTGCATGGTCAATGTCACTCTGTCTTTCATATCTACAGGGTGACATTTTCACTGGACAGTTAGACGGTGACATAATCATAGAACACTAACACATATTTCGCCAACATATTGACAACTTCGATCAGGATGTGTTATCGTACCTCCAACCGCTGACGAGCGACCTGTGGAGGAGACGATCGATGGCCGATATGGGGACCACGCCGATCCTGGAACTGCGCGGTATTGGGAGGGGTTCACTGATGATTGATAGTCGCGGGACGCACGCCGCGCGTGCCCTGGATCACGGCAACGGCATACTCCGGCTAGCGCCCACCTGGGTGCCGCGATCCTTCTGTTCGCCTGGTCAGCGCATCAAGCTCCACCCGGACGACTACTTCGCGCTCGGCGGCGAACGGGGAGGCATCGATGAGCGCTGGTTAGCATCGGCCGTCCGCGCCGACAACGGGCCGCTGACCGGGCGGGATGAAGGGCTGAGCTTCGCCATCGGACCCGACGACGAGCGCATCCCCCTGGACGAGGCCATCGCGGAGCTCGGTGCCGCGCTGATCGGGGACCGGCTCTGGCGCGCGTACGGGGCCTGGCCCGTCTACAGCAAATTCTTCGACAACCAGGGCCCGCTGCCATTCCATGTCCACCACCGTGACGCGCACGCCGCGCTCGTCAGCCGGACGGGGAAGCCGGAGGCTTACTACTTCCCGCCACAACTGAATAACCACGGTGGCCGGCTCCCACTCACCTTCTTCGGACTGCGGCCCGAAACGACCAAGGATGCGGTGAAGGCGGCTCTGTCCGCCTTCGGCGGCGGGAACAACCGCATTACTGACCTCTCCACCGCCTACGCGCTCCGTCCGGGCACGGGGTGGGATGTGCCCGCTGGCGTACTCCACGCGCCTGGTAGCCTCTGCACCTACGAGCCGCAACGGGCCTCTGACGTCTTCGCCATGTTCGAATCGCAGTCCGATGGCCGCGTGCTATCCGACGATCTGCTGTGGAAGGACGTGCCCGCCGCGCGCCGGGGCGACCTCGACTACCTAATCGAACTCCTCGACTGGGAGGTGAACATGGACCCCGCCTTCGCTACCCGCCACTTTATGTCCCCGCACGGCAACGGAGACCGCGCCGCCGTTCGCGAAGAGGGCTACGTCGAGCAGTGGATTGTCTACCGCTCGGGCGCTTTCAGCGCCAAGGAACTCACCGTGCTCCCAGGGCGCACGGTCACTGTCCGAGACGCCGCCGCATACGGTCTCATTGCCGTACAGGGATACGGGACGGTGGGACGGTGGCCCCTCGAAACTCCAACGCTCATCCGCTACGGACAATTGACCAACGACGAGTATTTCGTCTCCGAGGCGGCGGCGCTGGGCGGGGTGACTATCACCAATCGCAGCGCTTGCGAACCAATTGTTATGCTCAAACACTTCGGTCCGGGTAATCCGGACCTCAATAACACCTTGGATCTTCCTATTAATTAAGGATTAGTTGAGGCCCGGTCATAATTCGTCGGTCCGCCTACCGGAGCATGGCGAGCCGGCCGTTCGAGCAATCAGGGGGGCGCACAGATCGGGTCGCTGAGCCACCCCCATCGCCCGGCTCTGCTCCGGTATGGAGTTGGGAGCTGCTGAGGTCCTCGTTGAGTTGTGGTGGCTACGGTGGTCCTGGAGTTTAGACTACATTGGGGGGGGTGGGGACCTAGAGGGGGGCCTGTGACGCGTAAAAATCGTGCCACAGTGACATTTATTGCATGGTAGGGGTCACCCCCCCACGCCTCCCTACCTGCGATTAATTGTCCTTTTAGTGGGTCCGTGACGCTTTTGTCGGTGTCCCATAGCCCTGACAAGACCCTCTCCATGCCCCGGTTTAGTCTAAACTCCACTTTTTAAGGACGTGCATGTGCGGCGATGCCGTGGACGCAAGAAACACGTCGACACCCCTGGTATCAGGATAGTCTAAACACCAGGTGGTCATCCGTGCGGCAAATCGTCTAATTCTGGCGCACGGATGACCACCGTAGCCACCACAGGTGAGAGTGTATCATTGACATTGATGCCCGATTAGGCCCATGTATAACGGCTCACGGCGGCCGGTCCCGAGGCGTTTCCGCAAGGGTAGCATACCCGTGGTGCCGGCGTTTCGGATCTGGCGATAAGGTTGTCTGCGTCCGTCCGAGAGTCCCTCAATGTGAATGACGCACTCTCCCATAGGTGGAGTTCCTGGCCTCGTTGTACGTCGAGGCCGCGTTCATCTCGGGTATCGGGCTGACGCTCGAAGCGGGGCTTACCTCACAGCGTCGGGCCACCAGCGACGTCTTAAAGGAGGTGGTGGCGCGCAGCCCGCGCACCTATATGCTGGTGGACCACAGCAAGTTCGGGCGCACCAGGCTGCTGCACATCGCCTGGTCCTGGCACGCCGCAGGCGTCATCGTCGATAGTGGTGCTGGCACCGGAGCAAACGGTGGCCTATGCCGCACGCAAGGTCTCGATCTTGGTCGCGGGGCCGGTGCCGTGAGGGCTTGACCAGCACAGAGGAGGACGTGGTACGATGTGATAGCGACCGTTCGACGCAGGCCCGGATCTAACCCCGCACGGCGGTCGCCAACGATGGCGGATTGTGATTCAGTTCTCGTACTCGCATAGTCTCGAGAAGAAGGGATAAGTAGTTCGATGAAGACACGCTCCATTCGTGCGGCCCTGGCCGCGGCACTCATCACCTGTCTCAGCCTCGGTAGCATCGTGCCGAGCGCCCGCTCGGCGCACGCGGCGACACGCACTGCCGCGACGCGCACGCTGCACATCGCCTGGTTCGAGTTCTCACCGGCCGACGTGCTGCAGCAGCTCGGCAATCAGTACGCCAAGGAGCATGGCGTCCAGATCGTGGTCGACCGGCCGCCGCTGAGCCAGTGGTACAGCTCGGTCTTCAACCAATTCGCCGCGCACAAGACCTCGTTCGCGGCGGCCGTCCTCGACAGCCAATGGCTGGGCCAGGCGGTGACCGACAAAGACATCCCCGAGCTTACGGGCTACATCAAGAAGAACCTCAACGTCAACGACTTCTATCCGTACTTGTTCGCCTCCTACAGCCAATATCCGCAGCGCCAGCCGGGTGAGACGGGTAGCCTTGACATCGCCCACGGCCATTTCTACGGCCTGCCCTGGTTCGCCGACGCTAAGATGTTCGCCTACCGCAAGGACCTCTTTAACGACCCATCCAACCAGAAGGCTTTCAAGGCGAAGTACGGCTACGACTTGGGCGTGCCCAAGAGCATGGACCAAATCGTGGACATCGCCGACTTCTTCACCGGCCGCTACAAGGGCTTCTACGGCTACGCCACACATGAGCAGACCGGCTACGACGCGGCCGCCGAGACTTTCCTGCCCTGGTGCTGGAACTACGGTGGCGAGATCTGGAACCCCACCACCGGCGCGGTGCAGGGCTACATCAACAGCCCGCGCTGCGTCCACGCCCTGCAGATTGTCGATCACCTGACGCAGAAGGACTCGCCTCCCGGCTCCGGCAACAGCTTCATCGCCGAGGTCACGACCGATATGAACCAGGGCAAGGTGGCCATGGTGGAGAGCTGGCTGTGCTGCAACGCCGGCTACTTCGATCCCAAGGCCAGCACGCTGGGCAAGACCAAGGCTGAGATCGAGAAGAAGATCGGCTTCTTCAACTACCCCGGCGAGACCTATATGGGTGTCCATAGCCGTGTCGCGCCGCTCGGCGGCCAGGGCTTCGCCCTCTCCAATTACGCCTCGCCACCCGACCAGCAGGCCATGCTTGCCTTCGCCCAGTGGTTCTTCACGCCGCGCATCCAGAAGGAGTGGTACCAGCTCGGCGCGACGCCGGCCAATAACTCGATCCTGCAGAGCGCGGCCTTCAAGGCGGCGCAGCCCTGGAACCCTGAGACGAGCCAGGTCTTCTCCATGGTCAAGGACTTCTGGAATATGCCGGAATACTCGACGATGCTGCAGGTGCTCAACGACACCATCAACTCCAGCATGACCGGCGGTCTCGACGCCAAGACGGCCCTGGACCAGATCGCCCGCAAGCAGTCGATCATCCTGCGCAAGAGCGGGCGCTATTCTGCTTATAAGTGATAAGTGGTTAGTACCTAAATTTGGTCCAAATTAGTGGCTGCGTGGAGCGGTCGGGGGGGAGTGGCCCGGAAGGTGATGAGACCCTCCTGTTAGGAATGGTCGAACACAACCAACAGGAGGGTTATCACCATGGACAAGTCTACCACGACCGCGCAGGAGCGTCATTTCACGGGGCAGGCCAGTCTGGCCGGTCTGGGCGTGCTGCTGCGGCAGCGCGACGTATTTGCGCCGATCCGGGCGCGGGTGCATATCGCACAGAAGACGGTGCGGCACGCGCCGCTCGACAAACGCTACGACGGGTTCATCACGATCATGATGGGGGCACACGGGTTGGTGGAGATCAACACGCGGCTGCGCAGCGACCCAGCGCTGCAACGGGCGGTCGGACGCGGGGCCTGCGCCGAGCAATCGACGGTGCAGCAGACGCTGGACGCCTGCACGGACGAGACCGTCGCGCAGATGGAGGACGCCCTGGACGAGATCTATCGCCAGCACGGGGCGGGCTACCGCCATGACTATGCGCAGCAGTGGCAATTGCTCGACGCGGACATCAGCGGGGCGCCCTGCGGCCCCAAAGCCGCCTGCGCCACCACGGGCTATTTCGCCAAGCAGCGCAACCGGCGCGGGCGGCAGATCGGGCGCGTGCTCGCTAGTCACTATGGCGAGGTGGTGGTTGATCGGCTCTATCCCGGCACGACGCAGTTGGCCGCTGCCTTGCCGGGGCTGATCGCGGCGGCCGAGCGCACGCTGGACCTGGACGGGGACCCCGCCAAGCGGGCGCGCACCATCGTGCGCATTGATGGCGGGGGCGGGAGCGTGGAGGATATCAACGGGCTGCTGGAGCGCGGCTACGCCGTCCACGCCAAGGATTACTCCCCGGCCCGTGCGCACCTGTTGGCCCAGCGCGTCACGGACTGGGTCGACGACCCGCATGTGCCCGGTCGGCAAGTGGGTTGGGTCACCCAGGAGCCGACGGCCTACGTGCGCCCGGTGCGCCGCATCGTCGTGCGCGTGCGTCAGGCGCATGGGCAGTGGGGCATCGGCGCGTTGATCTCCACCTTGTCCCCCGCCGACGTCATCACGTTGACGCGCCAGCCCTGCGACCGCGTGAACGACCCCACCGCCGTCCTCCTCGCCTACGTCTCTTTCTACGACCAGCGCGGCGGCGGCGTGGAAACCTCCTTCAAGGACGACAAGCAGGGCCCGGGCTTGACCACGCGCACCAAGAAACGCTTTGCGGCCCAGCAGATGGTGCTCGCCGTGGGCACCCTGGCGCACAACGTGCTGGTCTGGGCGCGCGCCTGGCTGGCCCCGCATGTCCCCGCCCTGGCTCACTACGGGCTGCGACGCCTGGTCCGTGATATCTTCCATGTGAGTGGCCTGCTCCTCTTTGATCCCCTCACGGGGCAGATACAGGGTCTTGTCTTGAATGGCGCCGCCCCGTTGGCGGCGGGCTTAGCCACGGCCTTGCGCGCCCTGCTCGCCCCCGCGCATGTCGCCGTTACTTTGGGCAAAACTTAGGTAGTAGGGGCGCCACTACGCCCTACCGGCAACTAACCACTAACAACTGAACTAACCACTAACAACTGGAAGGACAAACATAGTGGCAACGATGGACAGGGTTGTACCGGTCGAGGAGCCGCGGCCGCGTGCGACGGGCCGGCGGCGGACATGGCTCACAGATAGGCGCATGGCCACCCTGTTCATCGCGCCCACGATCATACTCCTGGTAGCGATCAGCATCTTCCCGCTGATCTGGTCGGTCTACCTCAGCTTCACGCAATACAAGGTGACCGGCGCCGCCGCGCCCGTCTGGGTCGGACTCAATAACTACCGGGATATCCTGACCGAGAACGACCTCTACGACAACTGGAAGCAGTTCCAATTCACAGCCGTCGTGGTCATCTCTGCGGTCGGCCTCGAGTTCCTGCTCGGGTTCGGGTTGGCCATGCTACTGGTACGCAAGTTCCCCGGCCGCGGCCTGATCTTGACCCTGATGCTCACGCCGATGATGTTGGCCCCCGTCATCGTCGGCCTGTTCTGGAAGTTCATGCTCGACGCCAGTTTCGGCGTGGTCAACTACATGCAGAGCGCCTGGTTCCATTTGCCGCGCGTGGACTACCTCAACCAGCCCACCTCGGCGACAGTCTCCATCATCGTGGCCGACGTGTGGATGTGGACGCCGTTCATGCTGCTCATCTCGGTGGCCGGCCTATCCGCCATCCCCAAGTACCTCACCGAAGCGGCGCTGGTCGACCGCGCCTCGGCTTGGTTCCGCTTCCGGCACATCACGCTGCCCCTCGTGTGGCCCCTCCTGCTCATCGCGCTCTTGTTCCGCACCATCGACGCCATCAAGCTGTTCGACTTGCCGTACACGCTCACAGGTGGTGGACCGGGCCAATCGACCTGGACGATCTCGTACACGCTGTACCAGAAAGCCTTCAACGACTACGACACCGGCAGCGCCTGCGCGCTGGCCTACATCATCCTGATCATGGTGATCGCGCTGGCCAACATCTACATCCGCAACCTCAATAAAGTCACTGCGGCCGCGACAGGCTCATAGAAGGGGTATAGAGGGTATGGCAGTCACACGTTCCACCGCCCCACGCGTCGCGCGCGACGACGACGGGCAGCCGCCGGTCCTGCGCGCGGTCAAGGCCGTCCTGTTCTACGCGGCCCTGGCCGTGGCGCTCATCTTCTTCCTGTTTCCTATCTTCTGGATCCTGGAGACCTCGTTCAAGAATCTGAAAGACGCGCAGTCCCCCGTGCCCAAGTTCTTCGATTTCACGCCGACGCTTGACAACTATCGCCACATCTTTGTGCAGACCACGACCGACGTGTCGGGCAACGCACAGAACGTCTCGACCGACTTCCCGCATTTCTTCTTCAACAGCATCGTGATCGACGTGACGGCCACGGCGTTGGCCCTCGTGCTGGGGACGCTGGCCGCCTACGCCTTCTCGCGCTTTCGCGTGGCCGGCAAGAACGACATGCTGTTCTTCATCTTGAGCCAGCGCATGCTGCCGCCCGTGGCCGTGCTCGTCCCCATTTTCTTGATGTACAGCAAGCTCAACCTGATCGACACCTACCACGGCATGATCCTGCTCTACACCACGTTCAACCTGCCCTTCGCCGTGTGGATGATGAAGGGCTTCATCGACGAGATCCCCAAGGAGTATGAGGACGCGGCGATGGTCGACGGCTACACGCGCTTCCAGGCTTTCTACAAGATTATCGTGCCGCAGTCGCTCCCGGCGGCGGCCGCGACCGCCGTCTTCCTGCTCATCACGGTGTGGAACGAATTCGTCTTCGCTACACAGCTCACCCAGACATCCACACGTACCGCTCCACCCGGCATCGCCAGCGCGCAGACGCTTGGCGGCATCGACTGGGGCCTGATCGCGGCCGTGTCGACCCTGTTCGTGCTGCCGGTGGTCATCTTCACGTTCCTGGTGCGCAACTATCTGCTGCGCGGCGTTACGTTCGGCGCGGTGCGACGGTGAGTTCTTGGGGCCGCCTGCAACTGCGGTCGCATGGCAGCATCGGACACTGCGGCGCTGGAGTTCGCGAACGTAGGGGCGTACTGATAGACGCCCTGGGCGCCAACACACGGGCGTCTATTAGTACGCCCCTACAACCGACCGCAGTCGGGGTAGTTTGCTATGCGACCGCAGTCGCAGGCTTGTAGGAGAATAACCGATGTCTCAGGTAGACGTGAAGAGCGCCGTCCAGGTGCACGTTGCGCCCCGCCGCTCGTCGGTGCGCACAACCATCCGCGTGTGGAGTGAGCGGCTCGGCATCGTGCTGATCGCCCTGGGTATCGTCGGCCTGATCCAGCCGTGGGTGCAAGATTTCTTCACCAACGGCTTCACGGTGCTGCTGGTCGGTACACTCGTGTTCATCGTGGCGAGTCATTTATAGTTGTCAGCCGTCAGCAATCGGCTTTTGTGCAAGCAATGCCCGTGGTTCGTCCCGAGCCATATCGAGGCAACAGACGCCGTCAAGAGCGAAAAAGCTAATGGCTGACAACTAACAAGGAGGTTTCGTGGCTCAGCTGGCCCTCCAGTCCATCACCAAGCGCTTCGGCGAGGTCGTCGCCATCGATGACGTCAGCCTCACCGTGCGCGACCGCGAGTTCCTGGTCCTGCTCGGCCCCTCCGGCGCCGGCAAGACGACGACGCTGCGCACCGTGGCTGGCCTGGAGAAGCCCGACGCCGGCAGCGTGCGCATCGACGACGTGTTGGTCAACCGCTTCACGCCGGCCGAGCGCAACGTGGCCTTCGTCTTCCAGGACTACGCGCTCTATCCGTTCATGACCGCCTACCAGAACATGGCCTTCCCGCTCAAAGCCGGCCCGATGCCCAAGACGGAGATCGATCAACGGGTGCGCGAGGCGGCGGCCAGCCTGCAGATCGACCACTTGCTGCAGCGCAAGCCGGGCCAGCTCTCCGGCGGTGAGCAGCAACGCGTGGCTCTGGGGCGCGCCATGGTGCGCCGCCCACAGGCCTTCCTGATGGACGAGCCGCTGACCAACCTCGACGCCAAGCTGCGCACGACGATGCGCGGCACGCTCAAGCACTTGCAGCGCGACCTCGGTGCGACCACGCTCTACGTCACGCACGACCAGGTTGAGGCGATGACGATGGGCGACCGCATCGCCGTGTTGCGCAAAGGCGCGCTACAGCAGGTTGGCACTCCGGGGGAGATCTACGAGACGCCGACCAACACTTTTGTGGCCGGCTTCGTGGGCCATCCCGCGATCACGCTGCTGGACAGCCACATCGCCAACGGCGCGCTGATGCTGGGTGGGAGCAACCGGCACCTGCCCGTCGGCGGCCGGCTCGCCCGCGCAGTGCGCAACGCGCCGCACCGCCAGGTAGTGCTGGGCCTGCGCGCCGAGGACGTGACCGTCCACGCCACCGAGCGCGACGAGACCGCGCCGGTCGAGGTCTACGCCGTGGAGCCGCTCGGCGACCGCAACATCTACGACCTGCGCTTGGGCGAGACGCTGCTGCGCGCGCGCACCGACCCCGAATTCCTGCTCGAGCAGGGCGACCGGGTGTGGGCCGGCTACAACCCCGACCGCGCGCACCTGTTCGACGCGCTCACGGATCAGAGGATAAAGGATTACTAGATGGCGCAGGTGACGGTCGACAACCTGGTGGTCCGCTACGGCGCTGTTGTCGCGGTCGACGATATCAGTCTGCGAGTGCGGGACGGCGAATTCATGGTCTTCCTCGGCCCGTCGGGCTGCGGGAAGACGACGACACTGCGCACCATCGCCGGTCTGGAGAAGGCTTCGTCGGGCGACATACACATCGGGGACCGGCGGGTCAACGGCTTGCCCCCAGGCGAGCGCGATATCGCGTTCGTCTTCCAGTTCTACGCGCTCTACCCGCACCTGAGCGTCTACGACAACATGGCCTTCCCGCTACGTGCCACGCATGCGTCTACCTCCGAGGTCGACCGGCGCGTGAGAGCTGCCGCCTCCTCCTTGCAGATGGAGCCGATCCTTAAGCGGCGCATCAACCAGCTCAGCGCGGGCGAGCAGCAGCGCGTGGCCCTGGGGCGCGCCATGGTGCGCCAGCCGCAGGCGTTGCTGATGGACGAGCCGCTGACCAACCTCGACGCGCAGCTGCGTGTGGAGACGCGCGCCGAGCTCAAGCACCTGCAGCACGAGCGCGGCATCACCACCATCTACGTCACGCACGACCAGGTCGAGGCGATGGCGATGGGCGACCGTATCACGGTGATGAACAGGGGCCGTATCCAGCAGCAGGGCACGCCGCTGGAGATCTACAACAATCCGGCCAACCTGTTCGTCGCCGGCTTCCTGGGCACGCCGCCCATGAACACGCTGCCCTGCCAGTTCGTGCAGAATGGCGCGGCCTACGTGCAGGTCGGCCCGATGACGGTACCGGTGGATGGCGTGCTCCTGGCGGCGTTGCGCGCCAACCTCAACCCAGACAACCTGGTGTTGGGCGTGCGCGCGGAGCATGTGTCGGTGGTGCCAGCAGACACGGACGGCGCACAACCGACCACAGTCTACACAGTGGAGAACCTCGGCGACGAGAGTGTGATCGACCTGCGCATGGGCGACCTCACCCTGCGCGCCAAGACGCCGCCGACGATGGAGGTAAACGAGGGTGACATACTACACGTGCGCGTCGCGCCGCACCGTGTCCATCTCTTCGATGGCCCAAGCGGCGATAAAATCAGGCTAGCATAGCCGTGGGCAAGGGACCTGCGACTGACGTCGCCTAAAACTGCGGCGACTAAAGCCGCTCGATGACGGTTGTACGGCTGGTACAACTCACAGGTGATGGGCACACGGCAAAGCGAAGGGTGACACTTTAGTGCCCGTGGTTTGAGTGCCCGTGGTTTGCCAGGCGACGTTAGTCGCAGGCGAGGGCGGGAGAATCGGAGTCATAGATGGCGAGTGTTGGAGAGCTGGGCATCGGCGTGGTAGGCGGTGGCGTGCTAGGCAAAGCGCACGCCACCGCCTACCGCAAGATCCCCTATATATACGCGCGACCCCACGTCGTCCCGTGCCTAGTGACCGTTGCGGGTCATAACGCGGGAGATGCGGCGCGAGATGCCGTACGCTACGGCTATGGGTCTCACACTGCCGACTGGCGCACGCTGGTCGACAACCCGCGGATCGCCGTTTTCGACGATGCCATATCGGAGGCCGGGCATGTGGAGTGATGTATTGCGGCGGCGCAGGCGGGCAAGCATGTCATCTGCGCGCCACCCCTAGCGCGCGACTCGCACGAGTCACGCCAATTGCTGCCGGCTGTGCAGACCGCAGGCGTCACGCACGCCGTTGGTTTCAACTATCGCTTCGTGCCCGCCCTGAAGCTGGCGCGCGACATCATCCAGGCCGGGCGGCTCGGGCGCACCTACCACGTCCGCGCCCGCTATTTGCACGATAGGCTGGCGGTTACTGGGAGCGCCCTGTGGGATCTCGGCTCGCACATCGTCGACCTGGTCCGCTTCCTGATAGGAGAGGTTGCCACGGTATGTAGTGTGGCCGCGAGCGGTAGCGCGGCTACGCCAGGGGTGGATGACGCGTGGGCGGCTGTCGTGACGTTCGCGAACGGCGCTATTGGAGCCCTCGAAGCCAGCAGGCGCGCCTCGGGGCGCAAGAACAACCTGACGTTGGACGTCAATGGCGCGAAAGGCTCCCTGGCCTTCGACCTGGAGCGCCTCGACGAACTGGAGGTTTACCTGCCTGAGGAGGAGACGCGGCACGACGCGCACGGTTTTCACGTCGTCTCGACGACAAAGACCTCGCATCCATATATGGACGCCTGGTGGGTGCCGGGAGCTAGTGCGCCGCTTCGGCGGCAGGGAATGTAGTGCAACCGACGGTTGTCGGGACTGATGGAGAGTCCCGTGCGCACCTACCTTACCTCGGCCATAGCGGCTGCAATCCCGAAAGGGACGGGGGACTGTAGCATGGTAGGAGGAAGGCCGCGTAGGGGGGAGTCACCAATCCTCCGGGCGGTCAGCGCAAGGCGTGTATGGCGAAAGCTTGATTGCTTGAATCGTGCGCCACATCACCGATAGCTTGGATTCTCCTCACAGAGGAGGGAGGTACGGAAGAGAAGACCTTCGGGTCACCCAACTCACCGGATGGCGAAAGCCTCAAGGGACCATAGCATGTTGGGAACACGGGGACTGCTCCGAAGACGTTTAGGTCAGAGACCCGTCAGACCCGCGTGTCAGGGTGAGAGCCACACTGCTCGAAATGTAGTCCTCGGCGATGTAGGCAGTCATCCCCCGCGCACAGCGTCTAGGGCGGGGTCATCGCGATATGGTGATCGGGGTTTAGTCACCAGAACCTTCCGCGCGATGAGCGGTACGCAACGAGCGCACTCAAGGGGACGGACGCATCACCTACCACACGCTCGGACGTCCGGCTATCAGGGAATGTGGGATCGCCTACCGACCGCGAGGTCCAAGGCGACGGAGCCGCCGTACTAGTCCGCGCGCGAGAAAGTCGCGTACATGGCGAAGGGCGGCAGGTGATCTGATACGTCTAGCAGAAAGGTGCGCGAGATGCGTGAAGCCGACACTGTCTTGGGTATCATCCGCGAACGCGGCAAACGAGGGCTGCCGCTGAGAGACCTCTACCGACAATTCTACAACCCGGATCTGTACTTGCGTGCCTACGCCCGGTTGTATTCCAACGATGGGGCGATGACACCAGGGGCCACCGACGAAACCGTGGATGCGATGTCACTGGCGAAAATCGGCGCGCTCATCGACGATCTCCGCCATGAGCGTTACCGCTGGACGCCCGTGCGCCGCACGTATGTCCCCAAGAAGGACGGGACGAAGCTCCGCCCCTTGGGCCTCCCGTCCTGGTCGGACAAGCTGCTGCAAGAAGTCATACGCTCCCTCCTGGAAGCATACTACGAGCCGCAGATGAGCGACCATGCGCACGGTTTTCGCCCCGGACGCGGCTGTCACACGGCCCTCTCGACCGTGAAAGAGACGTGGACGGGGACCCGATGGTTCATCGAGGGTGACGTGGCGCAATGTTTCGAGCGCATCGACCACCAGGTCTTGCTCTCTATCCTGCGCGAGAAGATCCTCGATAATCGGTTCCTACGGTTGGTCCAAACCTTACTCCAGGCGGGGTATCTGGAGGACTGGCGGTATCACGCGACGCTGAGCGGTACGCCGCAAGGCTCGATCGTGAGCCCCGTCCTCAGTAATCTTTACCTGGATAAGCTGGACAAATATGTCGAACAAGAATTACTCCCGGCCTACACCTGCGGCGACGAGCGCCGGAAGAATCGCGCCTACTTCGCGCTCATGACAAAAGCCTATAAGCGGAGGAAGAAGGGGAAACCGGACGAGGCGCGGGTTCTCACCAAAGAGGCCCAGCGGCTCCCGACGGCTGACCCGCACGACCCCGGCTACCGGCGTTTGCATTACGTGAGGTATGCCGACGACTGGCTCCTCGGATTCGCGGGGCCAAAGGAAGAAGCCGAAGAGATCAAAGGTCGCCTGGGCGCGTTCTTGCGCGAGACCCTCAAGCTCGAACTCTCCCAGGACAAGACCCTGATCACCCACGCCAGCACTGGCGCGGCGCGCTTCCTCGGCTACGAGATCGTGACCCATCAGGACGACGCGAAGCGGGACCACGCCGGCCACCGCACGCTCAACGGCCACATTGGGCTGCGATTGCCGAACGATGTCATCGAAAAGAAGCGAGCCCTGCACATGCGAGGCGGTAAAGCGATCCCTCGGCCGGAACTGTTGTTCAACGATGATTACACCATCGTGAGCCAGTACCAGTCGGAGTATCGTGGCCTCGTGCAGTACTACCTGCTTGCCCAAAATGTTGCCTGGCTCTGGCGACTGCATTGGGTGATGCAGACCTCGCTCCTCAAAACGCTCGCCTCGAAGCACAAATCGAGCGTGAAGAAGATGCTCCACAAGTATCGGACAACCACCACAACACCCACGGCCCGATGCGGTGCCTGGAGGTGGTGGTGGAACGTGACGGCAAAAGGCCCCTCGTGGCCCGATTCGGGGGCATCCCACTGCGACGACAGAAAGAGGCCGTGCTCGTAGATCGCGACCCGCCCCATGTCTACGTCAGGCGCAACGAGTTGATCAAGCGCCTCCTCGCGGGGGCGTGCGAACTCTGCGGCTCGACGGTCGACTGCGAAGTCCATCACGTCCGCAAACTCGCCGACCTGAAGACGAAAGGACAGGCCGAGAAACCGTCCTGGATACGCGTCATGGCGTCCAGGCAGCGCAAGACCCTCGTTGTCTGCCGCTACTGTCACGAGGCCATCCACGCCGGACGGCCAACGCGGCAGCGCACGTCGGCATAGATCACTGGAAAGCGGTGTGATGCGAAAGTATCATGCACCGTTTGGAGGGAGGCCGACGGAAAAGGGCTGCGCTCACAGTACCTCGCCGGCGGCCCACCCTACTCAGGTTCAAGGGAGTCACTTGGGGACTTGGCGGTAGAACACTTGAAACCGTTACTGCTCATGCCGACCTTGGTTGTAATAGAGGACGGCACCTTCCGTGAGCGGACCGACGTGCAACGGGCACTATCACGAACCGAACGAGGCGCCTACCCCACGCTCGGACGTTCAACGAGACCGCATGGCGGGATCGCCTACGGGGCGCGAGCCCTAGGGTGACAGAGCCACCATACTACTCGTGAGAGTCACGACTCACCAGGGCGGATAGGGAAACCTCTCTACAGGGGGAAGGGTGGCAGGTGGCCGGTCGGGAGCACAAAGGTACGCGAGATGCGGAGAGCCGATGATGCAGAACGACAGGTCACTGGAAAGCTGGATGCGTTGAAAGGGTGCGCCGCATCACCCGATGCTAGTAGTCCGTCATCCGTCTTTTTGACAGTTGATCGTTGCATGGGGCATCCTCTTAACAAGGGTTGTGCGTGGACACAGGCGAGGAGGATGCGCCATGAATAAGAAGTATATCGTGACCCTGA
>JAABUJ010000560.1_pt1 | contig 70716 bp, 68 predicted proteins | sample 5559131 | NCBI WGS metagenome assembly JAABUJ01 (sample SAMN10711875, study PRJNA513366) | rock metagenome | isolation source: Antarctica rocks | place: Antarctica: Victoria Land, Mt New Zealand nord | collected 2016-01-07 | reverse complement strand
GCCAGATCGCTTCGGCACTGGGGCGCACGGTTCATGCCGTCACGCCGCGCGGCTTCGAGTTAAAGGTCTTCCTGACCGTACTGGCCTTCACCATCACGGCAGGACGCTAGAAACACAACTTAGGTTAGCTTACCATCAATCGCTTTGACGCCCTTTATGAATTCTAGTTCGCCTACTCCCCCTAAGCCTATTGGTAAGTATTTTTGTGCGCTATGTTTAATATGTTCAGATAGCAGTGTCCTGTCGTTGTGATAGAAGAACCAAGCAAAAGCATCACCCAAGGCTTTACCAATCCCAACAGCGTGTCCTATTGCCTCCTGATGTGCATCAAGGGATTTTAACCGTACTTTGAGCCAGTTTTTGGAGACCAGCGGTTGCCTCTGTAACAATGTGCGACGCGCTTTGTTAATTTCGCTATTTGTGTAAGCTAATCTCAGCATCGCGTCGCATAGGGTAGGTTGAAAATCAAGGAGACTTATATCAGGAGCGGCCTTAAGCGTTTCAAGAATATCCCAGCACTTTAGATAATTTGACTCAACATCTGCTAACAGACGCCGCACGTTTTTGATGCTTACCATAGTGCTTTAGCTGACCTCAACGGTTCTAACTCTCAATTGGGAATGATCTTACTCTATTTCTATCGACCTTCATGAGTATCTCAGGCAGGTAGCCGGGGATGCGTCCGCATCCCCGATTTTGTTTCCCCTACTCTCCCGCGCTGACAGTCAAACCTCTGCTGCCGTCTCGGTGTGACGCAGGACCCGTGCGGCCCTGGCTTGGGCCGTGAACTGCTCAAAACGCTGTTCCCGGCCTGCCGCACCGTCCGCAATCCCCTCCTGGATGGCGGCGACCGTCGCCTCCCAGTCCAGATCGTCCTGCACCAGCATCCGAGCGAGCAGTTGTGCCGCCAGGGCCTTTTCCTCCTGCCCGACCTGAGAAGCCCGCCGGCGCAGGATGTCTTCCACGTCCGGCGCGAGTTCGAGGGTGAGTGTCATTAGGGTGCTCCTGGCGAGGCGTCTTACTCCGCCGCGCCGACGGTGAGGATTTCGGCGGCTTTCTCGTCGCCCCGGATGGTCTTCTCGATCTCGTCCATCATCTCCGGGTGCTCTTCGAGGTACGCCTTGGCGTTCTCGCGGCCCTGGCCGATGCGCGTCTCGCCGTAGGCGAAGAACGCGCCGCGCTTGTCGATCAGGCTCATCTCGACCCCGATGTCCAGAATGCTGCCCGAGCGCGAGATGCCCTTGCCGAACATGATGTCGAACTCGGCCTGCCGGAACGGCGGGGCAACTTTGTTCTTGACCACCTTCACTTTAACCCGGTTGCCTACCATGTCCGTGCCCTGCTTCAAGGTCTCGATGCGGCGCACGTCGAGCATGACCGAGGCGTAGAACTTCAGCGCCCGCCCGCCCGGCGTCGTCTCGGGGTTGCCGAACATGACGCCGATCTTCTCGCGGATCTGGTTGATGAAGATCGCCGCCGTGTTGGTCTTGGAGATGCTGCCGTTCAATTTCCGCATGGCCTGGGACATCAGACGCGCCTGCAAGCCCATGTGGCTGTCGCCCATCTCGCCCTCGATCTCGGCCTTGGGCACCAGGGCCGCCACCGAGTCCAGCACGACCACATCGACCGCCCCCGAGCGGACCAGGGCGTCCATGATCTCCAGCGCCTCTTCCCCGGTAGACGGCTGGGAGATGAGCAGCTTGTTGATGTCAACGCCTAAATTACGGGCGTACTCGGGATCAACCGAGTGCTCGGCGTCCACGAAGGCCGCCACGCCGCCCAGCCGCTGGGCCTCGGCGACAATATGGTAGGCGATGGTGGTCTTGCCCGACGACTCGGCCCCGTGTATCTCGGTGATGCGCCCGCGCGGGACGCCCCCCACCCCCAGCGCGAGGTCCAAGGCCAGTGACCCCGTTGAGATGGCCTCGACGGTCATGCGGGGGGACTCGCCCAGGCGCATGACGCTGCCCTTGCCGAACTGTTTTTCGAGCTGCGTCAGGGCCATTTCGAGGGCCTTCTCTTTGTCCATTGTTTCTCTCCTTGCCCCGGCGGGCGGTTTATGATTGCGTGTTTCCAAAGGGGAACGTGTGTACGGCATTGTACCTCGCGGTTGAGCCGTTTGCGCGGGCTTCGGGCGGCAGAGTTTGCAGGAGGACAAACCGGGACGCCCACCATTCTGCGAACAAGTGTTCGCAAGGCATGGGCCATTCCCCCACCCTAGGTGCCGAGCGGCAGCGGGCGATGGTGACATGGGGCCGATAGGGACGGCCTTCGCGCGGGAAGCCGAGGACAGCCATCGCCTCCTCCAGACGCGCCGCCAGGTCTGCCAGATCCGGCCCGGCGGAGACGCCTACCCAGAGGACGTTGGGCCGGTAAAGACCGGGGAAAGCCCCCAGAGACTCAAGACCGGGGAGAACCGGAGCCGTAGACGCCGCGACGGGCGTGGCGGCGGCGATGAGTTCCGGCTGTCGCCTTTCCGGCAGATCACCCAGGAACTTCAGCGTGACGTGGTAATCTTCCGGCTCGTACCACTTTGCCTTGTGCGACGGCCCGAGCAGCCTCTGCCAGTCCTGCGCCGTTTCCCAAACTTCCTGCCGCGCCTCGTTGGAGAGTTCCAGGGCAAAGAAGTGGTTCATACCCCGTGCCCTTCCCCGAAGCCTGCGCCATCTGGACTCATCAACAGCCGCCGCAGCAATGCCAGGGCGTTCTGCGAGGCGCGCTGGGCGATGTCCATCCGGCTGCCGATGTGCTGGTGGTGCTCCGAGACCGCGCCTCCCTCCCAAACCAGGCCGATGTGGACGGTCCCGACGGGCTTGGCCTCGGACCCGCCGCCCGGCCCGGCGATGCCCGTGACGCTCAGGCCGAAGTCGGCCTTCCCGGCCCGACGTGCGCCCTCGGCCATGGCTAGGGCGACTTCGGGGCTGACGGCCCCGTGCTCGGCGATCAATCCAGCGGGGACACGCGCGAACTCGGTCTTGGACTCGTTGGAATACGTGACCAGGCCCAGGCCGAAGACGTGCGAGGCGTCCGGTACGTCCGTCAGGCGCTTGGCGATCAGGCCGCCGGTGCAGGATTCGGCCAGGGCGACCGTCTGCCCGAGCATTTTAAGCATCCCGACAATAATGCTCTCCAGCGTCTCGCCATCTACCCCGTAGACGACGTCTCCTAGCCGTGCGCGCACGGCCTCTTCCCTGGCGGAGATCAGCGCCTGCGCCTCGGCGGACGAGGCGGCGCGGGCGGTGATTCGCAGATGCACTTCGCTGGTTTTGGCGTAGGGGGCGACGGTGGGGTTGGCGGACTGCATCAGGTCGCGGCACTTCTCCTCGACCAGCGACTCGCCCAAGCCCACGATCCGCAGAGTCCGCGACAGGATCACCGTCCGGGTGCCTTCGGTCCGCTCGCGCAGGCTCGGCTCGACGTGGTTCTCGGCCATCGGCATCAGCTCGCTGGGCGGTCCGGGCAGGCAGAAAGCCGTCTTGCCGCCGATCTCGAAGCGCACGCCTAGGGCCGTGCCGACGGGGTTGGGCAGACCGCCGCCGCTTCGGGGGACCAGCGCCTGCTTCCAAAAGCTTTCGGGGACCGAGAGCCGCCGCTTCTCGTTGATCCACTCGGTCAGCCAGGCGTGGTGGGCGGCGTCCGTCACCAGCGTGTCGCCGAGCACCTCGGCGACCATCTCCTTGGTCAGGTCGTCCTCGGTCGGCCCCAGGCCACCCACGGTCAGCACCAGGTCGGCCCGCGAGAACGCCAGCCGCAATGCCTCGCGGACGCGCTCCGGGTTATCGCCCACCGTCGTGCGGAAGTAGAGGTTGATGCCTAGGCCGGACAGCATCTTCGCCAGGAAGACGGCATCCGTGTCCACCGTCTGTCCTAACAACAGTTCGGTGCCGACCGATATAATCTCTGCGTTCATCAGCGATCTACTTTCTACCAGGGGTCAGTCGCGTTTTCAGGAGGCAAGCGCATGGTATGGTGCAACCATGAGCGAGAAGGACATAGACAAGTTCTGGAGCAACTTCGTCGTGCGCGATAGTTGCGGGGTCTAAATCAGAGGCCGTGGCAAGGGCAGCTACGCCCAAATCAGTATCAACGGCAAGGCCAGGCGTACCCGCCGCGTTGCCTATGAACTGGTTTACGGTGTTATCCTTACGCCTGACCAGTTTCTGCACCACAAGTGCCGCAACAAATCATGCGTGAATTCAGGGCATCTAGAGGTGACGAACCAGTTGGATCACGTGGACAGCGCGACCTTCGGCAACAAACACAAAACCCACTGCCCCCACGGATATGAATATACCCCCGAAAATATCTGCTGGGACAGAAACGGTAGGGCGCGGGAGTGCCGGACTTGTAAATACGAGATACTATGCCGCCGTGGACTGTGCCTTCAGCGCCAGGTATACGAGAGGCTAAAGGAACTAAATCTCAAATACCGAAGCAGGTGAACGGCTTCCTTCTAGCCCCCTAGTAGCATCGGCAGATGCTCACCCACCGGCACATTGGGCCTATGGCCCAATTGCGGCACCGCAACTGTAGGCCCCGCGCACCCTCGACTTGCAGTTCCCCGCCGGCAAAGAAAATAGGGATACAGCCTTGGGAGTTGCGGTGCCGCAATTAAAGGCTCTCCTCTCACCCCACAATCCGGTCTATGATCGTCTCCAATTCGTCGGCGTTGGAAAAGCCGACCGTGACCTCGCCCCGGCCCTGCTGTCCATTGCGGATCGTCACCTTCAAGCCTAGGGCACTCCGCAGGCGGTCCTCGATTGCTTTCAAGTTGACGTCTTTATCCGGCAGCATATCCTGAGCGGCGTCTGAGGCGCGACGAGTAGCCTTCCGTCCGGGGCGGTTGGCGTGTGTCGGCTCCTCTGCCGCCCGGCGGCGCGACTCGGCTACGCTGAGGCCCTCCGATATCATCTCCTGCCAGAGCGTCATGCGCCGCTCGCTCGACGCGACCGAAAGCAGAGCCTTGCCGTGATCCATCGTGATCACGCCCCGACCGATGCTGTCCTGCATCTCGGCGGGCAGGCGCAGCAGGCTCAGCGCGTAGGCCACTGTGCTCTCGGACTTACCGATCTGACGCGCCAGTTCCGCTTGAGTCAGGCCGAACTGGTCCAAAAGCTGCCGGTAGCCCCGCGCGGCCTCCATCGCGTTCAGGTCCTCGCGCTGGATGTTCTCGATCAAGGCGACGGTCAGCGATTCTTCGTCGGTCATCGCCCGCACGACGGCAGGAATCTGCGCCAGCGAGGCCATCTGGGCCGCCCGAAAGCGGCGCTCGCCCGCAATCAGCTCGAACCGGCCCCCGCCGCGCGGACGCACCATGACCGGCTGCAAGACGCCATGGACCCCAACCGAGTCGGCCAGCTCCCGCAGGGCGGCCTCGTCGAACTCCGTGCGGGGCTGGTAGGCATTCGCAACGATCTTCTCCAAGGGGATCAGACGGACATCCGTGTCTGAGGGGGTGGGGGGCGCGGCGGGGGCGGGCGGGGCATCTCCGGCCCGGACCGGGCGCTCCAGGACGGGCGCTTTGGCGGACGGCGGGATGAGCGACGATAGCCCACGCCCCAGGCGGCTCTTGTCGATTGTCTTATTCTTTTCCAAGTGCGATTATCTCCTGGGCTAGCTCGGCGTAGGCCACGGCCCCCTTCGATTTCGGGTCGTACAGCGCGATGGGCTGGCCGAAGGATGGGGCCTCGCTCAGGCGGACGTTGCGCGGGATGACCGTGCGGGCGACGGCGTCCCCGAAGAACTCACGCACGTCGGCTACGATCTGGCGCGAGAGGTTGATTCGCTCGTCGTGCATCGTCAGGATGACCATGCCGATGGCGAGCTTCGGGTTCAGGTGCTGCCGGACGCGCTCCACGGTGTCCATGAGCTGCGAGATGCCTTCCAGCGCGTAGTACTCGCACTGGATCGGGATCAGCACAGCGTCGGCGGCCGTGAGGATGTTCACGTTCAGCAGCCCCAGGGAAGGCGGGCCATCGATGAGGATGTACTGGTACTCCTTCTCGACAGGCTTGATGATCTTCTTCAGAATCGTCTCGCGGGAAAGCTCCTGGAACATCTCCATCTCCGCCCCGGCCAGGTCGATCGTGGCGGGGGCCAAGTCCAGGCCCGGTACGCCCGCGTCTTTGAGCACCACGTCGGCCAGGGGAACACCGCCCGTGAGGGCATCGTAGACACTCTGCTCGACGGCCTCTTTCTGGCCCAGCCCGCTCGTCGCGTTGCCCTGCGGGTCGCAGTCCAGCAGCAGGACGCGGCGGCCCGCCTGCGCCAGGCTGGTCGCCAGGTTCACCGCCGTCGTCGTCTTGCCGACGCCGCCTTTTTGGTTGACGACCGCCATTGTCCAAGCCATGCGCGTACTTCCTTTGTTGCCGCCCTTCCATCCGGGCGAACTCCCCCGCTTATTCCACATGCACGGCCCCGCCTCCTGCCTGCGGGGTGGGGGAGCGGCGCAAAAAAGCGCGGGGGCTGAAGGCCCCCGCGCTTTCTGCACGGCGATTATCGAACATATGTACGCACTTGTTGTACGCCTGACGTCAGCGGATATTTGTGTCAGCGGATGTTGTCGGCCTGCGCCCGGCGGACGATTTGGTCGGCGATGTCCGCGCCGCTGACGTGATAGGTGCCGGCGTCCACCTGCGCCTTGAGGCTTGCGACCAGACCGTCGCGCGTCTCAGGTGCGGATTGGACGGCGGGCAGGTACGGGGCCGCCTCCACCCGGTTGCCCGCCTTGGCGGCAGACAGCGAGCGCGCCTGGGCGGAGATCTCCACCTGCGCAGCGGGACCCGACCCCGGAGCGGCGGCCCGACCCGCCTCACCCGACTGGGGCCGCGCCGGGGCGACCGGCGCGACACGTGTAGCCCGTACCGACTCTTCGTTTGAAATTTTCATGATTTTTTGCCCCCTCGAATGCCTTGCTTATTGGGGTGCCCCGGCGGGGACTCTCCCCGCGCGGACCATGCTCCCCGCAAGCGCAGGCGGTGCGGCGGCTTGGCTGTCATAGCAGTGCTTTGATGCGGCTGCCTTAGACCCATCAGCTTTGCGTCCCCGCCTTTCGGAAATCCGGCTCTGCCGGCGGGTTTGCCTTTCGATTCTCCTCTTCGACTCTGCCCCAAACTCTGCGCTTCGCCGTCGCCGCGCGGCCACTCTGGCCGCCGGTACAGCTATTATGGGCACACGGCGCGCGTTTCTTTAGGGGTGCGCGCAAAATCTCTGATATTTTTCCCGATATTTTTCCCGATGATTTTGTCGGTGTCGTCAGAACTCCAGATGCACCCGCAGGGACGGCACGGAGGCCGGCCCGCGATCCCGGTTGTAGCCGGGGTTGTGGATGTACTGGTAGTCCGCCGTGACGAAGACCGTCGTGGCCGCGCCGTGCCGGGAGAGCTGGTAGTTGTAGTACGTCTCCAGCAGCCGTTCCGGGCCGTAGTTGAGCCGTCCGTCCCCCAGCAGAAAACCCGACCCGCCCGCCGCCAGGTAGTCTTTGTGGGCCGCCGACAGGTCGTTCTGCTCCAGGGCCAGCGCGAACACGTCGTCGGGCCGGCGGAACAGTCGCGCCCCCGAGACCTGCGCGCCGAGGCTGCCGGTCCGGTCGCACTCGGTATAGGCGAAATCCTCGGTCCTGCCGTCGTTGTAGCCGATCCGCCCGAACAGGCCCGTGCTGCCCGCGTCCGACAGAGGCTGCTCGAAGTTCACGACGTAGCCGTACTTTTTGTTGCCGACGGTCTCCGTCGCCGTGATGTCCGGCGTCGTCCCCGTCGCCTTCGCCAGCGCGACCGACGCCCGGTAGTCGCCCATGTGCGCCCGGTTGTAGTAGCCCAGCAGCCGCACGACGCCCGGCCCGGCCTTGGTCGCCAGGAACTTGGGGTGCAGCTCAAGCTCCGCCTGCGAGCCGAAGTTGTTCTTATAGTCGCTCGACAGCTGGATGAAATTGGCGATCTTGGGCATCTGGAACACCCCGAAGCGGGCGGCATAGCCCGGCGTGATGTACTCGACCGCCCCGCCCTGGCTGTAGCCGCGCGTGTCGGCGGCGTAGTCGTAGGCGGCGGCGTTGATCAGGCCCCAGTTCATAAACTGCGTCCGCGTCGTGTTGGCGTAGCGGTTGACGTCGAAGATGTCCGAGACGCCCATCTTGCCGCCCCAGAAGACCAGCCGGTGCGTCGGGCGCGGCCCGGCGAGCTGCGACTCGCCCTGCGCCACGGCCTCGGTCTCGCAGCCCAGCGGGACCACGTAGCGCAGGATGTAGCGGGCCAGGTACGGGTTCTGGTCCAGCGTCGGGGTCCGCACGACATCGCCGTTGGTGAACCCGCCCAGGCCGTAGCCCGTGCTCAGGCCGTGCCCCCGAGAGACCTCCGGGTCCACATAGGCTTCCAGGCGGTCACTGACCCGGTAGCCGACATACACCGTGTAGGTGTTCGTCGCCTCCGTCTCGCTGCGCGACAAGAAGCTCTGCGCCCCGGCGTAGGGGCTGTGGAACGGGAAGACGTGCTGGGCGATGGCGCTGGCCTGGAAGCCGACGTACACCGATTGCGGCGGCGCGGGGGCCGGGGCGGCGGCGGGCGCGACCGGCACCAGCTTGTAGGTGTTCGCGTCCGAGGGGGACGCGGGCACGAGCTTGTAGCCCCCCGCCCCGTCCGGCGCGAGCTTGTAGGCACCGGCGTCTCCCGGCGCGGCGGGCACGATCCGAAAGCCCGCCGCGCCCCCGGCGGGGGCGGCTTGGCCCGGCGACGTCTTCCCGGCGGCGCCGGGGTTGACCCCGGCCTGGTTGGCGCCGGGGTTGCTGGGTGTCGGCGGGGCGGGTGCGCCAGCCCGCTGCGCCGCCGCAGGGGCCGCCGGGATGCCCAGCCCCAGCAGGGCGGACAGCAGCAGGCCTCTTCGGCTCTGAATCCGTGTGTATCGCATGGCCTCTCCGAGCGCCGCCTAGTACGTGTGGTGGGCGAGCGCGCCCGCCAGGGTCAAAACGCGGTAGCCGACCATCAGGCCGATCAGGACCAGGTAGCCGCGCAGGGCGTACAGCGAGAACTTGACGCTGGCGCTCAGGGGCATCTGGCCCAGGCCCTCGGGGCTGCGCTTGGCTTCGGCGATGTCGTCCAGGGGGTGTACCACCCGGAAGTCTCGCATGTCGCTCATTCGTGCTTCGGTCAGGGTCGTTGACATTGTCTTCTCCGTTCTTAATCTCGCTTCTTATTCTCGTTCTTAGTCTTTAAGCCGGGAACAGGCTGGGCGCGATCACTTGCAGCGCCAGGACCAGGGATAGGACGAACAGGACGGTGATGATCGTCCAGTTCACCACGTTGTTCCAGGGCTTGTTCGCCCACTCGTTCCCCAAAAGGGCGCGGTCGTTCAGCAGGAGCTGGAGGAATATGATCGCCGAGGGCAGCATGACGCCGGCCAGCACTTGCACACTCACGATGATGAGCTGCAAGGGCGCGCGGGGGATCAGCACCAGGCCCGCCGCCAGGGCCACGCAGGCCACATAGATGCCGTAAAAGCCGGGCGCGTCCTTGACGCCCTTTTGCAGGCCGTGCGACCAGCCGCGCACCTCACCGTAGGCGTAAGCCGATGACAGCGAGATCGCCGTCGCGCCCAGGATGGCCGCGTCCACCATCAGGAGCAGGATGCCGGTCTTGAACCACGGGCCGAAGACATGCCCCAGGGCGGCGGCCATCGTCGCGGGGTTGAAGTCGTCGGCCCGGAACGGGACGTGGTGGCGGAACGCCGCGTCCCCGATCAGCATCATGCAGCCGGCCACGACGACCGTGAGGCACGCGCCCAGGAACGTGTCCAGCCGGGCGAAGCGCAGGTCGGCGAAGCGCAGCTTCTTGTCGGCGACGGTGCTCTGCTGGAAGAAGAGCTGCCAGGGCGCGATGGTCGTACCGACGATGGCGATGACCGTGAAGACCAGGCCCGAAGTCAGCCCGCCGCGCGGGATGTTCGGCACGACCAGGTGGTGCAGTGCCTCGCCGCCGTTGGGGCGGCTCACGAACGCCAGGACCAGCCAGGCCAGGTTCAGCAGGCAAAGCGCGAGGGTCATGCGCTCCCAGCGCCGGTAGCTGCCCGTCGTCACCAAGGCCATCAGGGCCACCGCGGCCAGCGGCACGACCACGGCGGGCGACAGGCCCAGTCCGGCGGCAGCCAGCGAGATGCCGGCGAACTCCGTCACCAAGGTCAGGAAGTTGAGGATCAGCAGGTCAACCAGAGAGAAAACGCCCCACCATTTGCCGAACCGCTGGTAGATCATGGCGGCGTGGCCCCGCCCCGTGGCGATGCCCAACCGGGCCACCATCTCCTGGATGAAGTAGCACGTCGGCAGCAGCAGGATCAGCAGCCAGAGCAGGTGCGTCCCATACTGCGCCCCGGCCTGGGTGTAGGTCGAGACAGCGCCAGCGTCGTTATCGGCGGCCATCACGATCAGGCCCGGCCCGGCGACCAGGAGGAAGGTGAGCAGGCTGCGCTGCCACGGCTTGCGGACGGCGATGCCTGGAGGCGGCGCGCCTGGACCCAGGGGCGGCACTCGTGTGATGTTCATGTTAATCGCCTCCTCCTGTGCGGCAAAGTTAAAGCGTCTCAGGGCGCGCTGCGGCGTCCGGCGCGGCTTCTTCCGCCTCTTCCGGCGGCACGTCGTACTCCATCATGTTCACGGCGTCCTCGTCCGGTGCCTCGTCCTCGTTGTCCAGGTTCAGGTCGGTGGTGTCCACGCGGGACACGTACTTGAGGGCCAGCAGCCTCTCGACCAGCGGCGGGACCTGCTCCGGCCGCATCGCCCGGACCAGGTCCACGCGCAGCACCGCCGTCTCGCCCGCGCCGGGCGTCACCGTCGCCCGCTTCACCGTCACGCCCAGCCGGCCCAGGGCGGTCAGCGTCTTGCCCACGGCCTCCCGCTCGTCGGTCAGGTGGATCGCCAGGTCGCCCGCGTCAAGCTTCGAGCGCAGGTGCATCTCCCAGCGCTTCAAGGGGACGAGGGTGAACAGCACGAGTAGAACGGTCGCCATCGCCATCGCGCCCAGGCCCGCGCCGACCGCGATCCCGACGCCCGCCGACCCCCAGAGGGTCGCCGCCGTGGTCAGCCCCCGGATGGTCGTCCCGTGCCGCAGGATCGCCCCGGCCCCCAGGAAGCCGATGCCGGAGACCACATACGTCGCCAGCACCAGCGGGTTGCGGTCGGGCCACATCCCGGCGAAGCCGTAGGCCCCGGACATTGTGATCAGACACGCGCCCAGGCCGACCAGGATGTGCGTCCGCAGTCCGCTGGCCCGCTCGTGGTTGGAACGCTCCAGGCCGACGGCCCCGCACAGAACAAAGGTCAACACCAGCCGGATGACCACCTGCGCGTCGAAGTGGCCGAGGGCGGGTGCCAGCGCGTGGCCGAGCGTGTGCCAGAAGGCGTGGAGATGCACGGTCATCCTCCCGGCGGGCGGCGCGGCGGCCCGCGGCGTCAAGCCATAAACTTGGAACGTGCAGAGGAGTTCAGGAGGGACAGGGTTGGGAGGAAGGCAGGCCGGAGGGGTACTCCGGCGGGATGCCGTCGCCGCTGTCTCACTTCACCCCACGACCGGCGGCCGTGGGCGAGGCGAACGAGGCGGCAGCGGGGGAGAAACTAGGGCAGGGCGCTGCCGGATGATCGAGTCACCACGGGCCGGTCTTTGGTTATATGGGTCTGGTCGTGCCCGCCCGGACTGGGGGGCACCTGGCTACTGCCGGCGTCCATTCCGTTCCTCTTCGTCTTTCGAGTTCAAATACGAGAAGTCAGATCAGGCGATCAATGGCTTTCCGCAGATCGCGGATCGCCTCCTCGGCCTTGCCGTCCGCGATGGCCTCACGGACGCAGTGCTCGACGTGGTTGTCCAAAATCGCCTTGCCGACCTGATCCAAAGCGGCACGGACGGCGGAGATCTGGGTCAGCATCTCCTCGCACTCGCGGTCCTCGTCCCAGAACCGCTTCAGGCTGGCGGCATGGCCGGCGATGCGCGCCAGCCGCTTCGCCACGTCCTCACCCGCAGGCCCTTCGCGGCGAGACATGAACGTACTCCCCTTCAGATGATCCACCTACCCCCCAGGGGGGATGCGACTCCATTATGACACGCCGGCCGAGAAAGTCAACCCCCCGGCGGACTTTTGCGCGGAATTGAAACTGCGGGGAAGTTAGAACCGCCAGTCCAGCTCGGCGGCGGGGATGCGCCGGTGCGTCCAGTTGAGCTGCCGCTCGGTCAGGCGGCAGTCCACGAACCACCAAGGGTAGGCGAGCGGGTCGTGGATCCGAAACGTCCGGCGGTAGGACTGGATGGCGGGAAAGGCCGGGTAGAAACCGCAGCGGTGCAGCGTCAGGAACAGGGCCAGCAGCCGGACCCGCAGCTTGACGGCGTGGGTGTTCTCCAGCGGGATCGCGAGCGACCCGGAGAGCGCGAAGACCTCGCGCTGGGCGAGGTGCAGGCTGACCGTGTCGATGCCTTTCAGGATGCCGATCTTGTCCGGGATCTCGGTCTCGTGCATCCGCGCCGTCAGCGTCAGGACGTACCGCTCGATGCTGTCCGCCCAGCCGGCCTCGACCCGCCGGGCGACCGTGACCACTTCTTCGATCTGCGGCGCGCGCCCCAGATAGTCCCGCAGGCTGGTATCGGCCCACTCCCAGCGCCGGACGTCCTTGTGCGGCAGGCGGCCCATGTCGGCGCGGGGACAGAGCCGGCAGATTGCCCCGCGCGTCCCCAGCAGCCGGCTGTAGGCGAACTCGATGCCGGACGCGCTGACGCGCGGGTCCAGCAGCGTCTCGACCAATTTGGCATAGCCGTCGATGAGGAACGCCAGCGCGTCGTGCGACATCTCGGTGGGCGCGGGGACGGCCCGCAGCCCCCGCGCCCCGTCCGCACACGGCCCGCGCCCCGCCTCGATCCTCGGTGGCATCACAGTGCTGGGCATGAAAATGGTGTCCCCCGCGTTCCTGTCCGCTTTGTTCTTTATCCGCTTCATTCTTTATCCGCTTCATTGTCGGCAAACGCCCGGCGGGCGGCTCACGGTAGATTTGATGGAATAAGACCCAGCGGGTTCGGCGGGCGGAGGCTCCCCGCGCCGAACCCGGAGAGGCCGACTGCGCGCCGAACCCGGAGAGACGGCGACCGCGAGCCGCGCGTCCGCGCCGGGCGAGGGCAGGGGAGGAGAAACAGGCGGCACCCAGAATCTTGCCGGGGCTGATGGCGCAGGTCGGCACCCCCGGCAGGCCGTCGAGCATCTGCCACGCGCTCGCTGTTCGCCGTGTCCCTGCCTGCCGCACTTGACACCCGCCGCCTCAGCGGATATACTGATTTCAGTGTCGGCGGACCACCGGATGTCGCCCCTAAAGGCCGTGAGAAGGGGTGTCCGTCCCGTGAAGCCCTCGCGTTCTTGCGGCAGGTCACCTGTTGTCTGGGGCGTGGGGGCTTTTGCCGCAAGCAGGCCTGGGACGGACTGGACGGGAACGTCATAAGGACAAAATGAACGAGCCGCCGCTGAACAGCGAAGATGAACCGCCCATGGCCGTCGTCCCCATGTTCGTGCCCGCGCTGGCGCACCTTCTGCGCCAGGCCGAGCAGGCCAAGGGCAGCCCGCTGACCCGCGCCGAAGCCTTGCAGGTCCGCGACAAGGGCACCTGCATGATGCTGCGCGCGGAAGCCGCCCTGGCCCTGGAAGATAAGCGCGGATTTCGGGACATCGACCCCGAAGACTGCTGGGAGGAGTGGCAGGCGCTCCGGCAGGCGCTGAGCTACGCCCCTTGACTCCCCTTTAGATACCCTTCAGACACTCCCCACCGAGGAAAACCATGCAAGAAATAGAAACCCCAGAGGAAGTCACGGCACCCCCAACTACCGCGCCAAGGCTGACGCGGCGCGCGTTCGTCAAGGGCGCGCTCGTCGTGGCGGGCGGGGCCGGGCTGGGGCTGACGGCGTTCCGCCTGCCCCAGGCCGCCGCGCAGGCCGCCGCGCAGGCCGCCGGGGGCGGGGGAAAGCCGACCCTGTACATGGTCGCCACCGCCCACATCGACAGCCAGTGGAACTGGACCGTCCAGCACACCATCGCGCACTGCATCCCGAACACGATGCAGCCGAACTGGGCCTTGTTCGAGAAGTACCCGGCCTACAACTTCAACTTTGAAGGCGTGATCCACTACATGTGGTTCAAGGAGTATCACCCCGCCGACTGGCCGCAGCTCCAGGGCTGGGTCAAGAAAGGGCGCTGGAAGCTGTCCGGGTCGTGGATCAACGCCGTGGACGTCAACGTCCCAAGCCCCGAATCGCTGTTCCGGCAGGCGCTCTACGGCCAGCAGTTCTTCCGGCGCGAGTTCGGCCAAGTGTCGCGCGACATCTACCTGCCGGACTGCTTCGGCTTCCCCTACTCCCTGCCCTCCATCGGGCGGCATTCGGGGCTGGAGTCGTTCTCCACGCAGAAGTTCGACCTGTGGGGCGGCTGGTTCCCCACGCCGTTCTCCGTCGGGCGCTGGATCGGCCCCGATGGGTCCCAACTGGTCGCCTCGATGCGCCCCGGCGCGTACTTCCACTTTGTCGAATCGAACCCCGCCACCGACCCGGCCTGGAACGGCAACATGCAAGACGCGGGTGGCAAGAGGGTGAACCTGCGCTACTTCGGCATCGGCGACCAAGGCGGTACGCCCGGCGACAGGTCAGCCGCATGGGTGCAGAAGGCCGTGGACGCCGCCGCCGCCCCGGTGCGCGTCGTCAACACCAGCGCCGACCAGCTCGCCCGCGACCTGACGCCCGCCCAGATCGCCGCCCTGCCCTCGTACCAGGGCGAGCTGACCATGAAGACGCACGGGGTCGGCGGCTACACGTCGCAGGCCGCCCACAAAAAATGGAACCGGATGAACGAGCAGATGGCCGACGCCGCCGAGCGCGCGGCCTTGGCTGGTGCCTGGCTCGGCGGGCCGGCTTATCCGCAGCAAACTCTGAGCGCGGCCTGGGTGCGGACACTGTGGAATCAATTCCACGACACACTGCCGGGGACGTGCGTCCCACAGGCCTACACGTTCGTCTGGAACGACGATCTGCTTTCCCTCAATCAGCTCTCGCAGATCGTCACGACCGGGGTCGGGGCGGTCGCAAAGCACCTGGACACGCGGACGACGGGCACCCCGCTGGTCGTCTACAACCCGCTGGATCAGCCCCGCACCGATGCTGTGGAGGCGACGGTCACGCTGCCCCACGCGGCCCCGCATGTCCGCGTCTTCGACACCACGACCGGGGCCGAGGTCCCGAGCCAGACGCTTTCCCGCACGGGCCTGAGCGCCAAGGTCGTCTTCATCGCCCACGCCCCCGCGGTCGGCTGCCGCGTCTACGACGTGCGCCCGTCCCCGACCCCCTGCGCGTTGTCCACGGGCCTGCGCGCCGCGCCCGGTACGCTGGAAAGCCGCCGCTACCGGGTTTCGGTCAACGCCCAAGGCGACCTCGGCGGCGTTTTCGACAAGGCCGCCAACGCCGAGCTTCTTTCAGCACCGGGACAGCTAGAGCAGTTCCACGATTATTCGCCCGCCTGGCCCGCGTGGGAGGTCCTGTGGGAGACGGTGCGCGACGCCCCGCGCGGCGTCGTCGGCGGCAGCCCGCGCGTCCGCGTCACCGAGCACGGCCCGGCCCGCGTCGCGCTGGAAGTGACCCGGACGCTGGGCGAGTCCACTTGGGTCCAGCACATCCGCCTGACGCCGGACGGGGACTGGGTCGAAGTCGCCAACGACGTGGACTGGCAGACGCCCGGAACCCTGGTCAAGGCGTCGTTCCCGATGACCGCGTCGAACCCGACCGCCACGTTCGACCTGGGCCTGGGCACGGTCGAGCGGCCCAACGCCGAGCCGAACCGCTACGAGGTCAACTCCCAGCAGTGGGCGGACCTGACGGACACCGGGGGCGGGCACGGCATGGCCGTGCTGACCAAGTACAAGTACGGGTGGGACAAGCCCGCCGACAACGTCCTGCGCCTGTCGCTGATCCGCACCCCCGATGGAGGCGGCAACTGGCACTGGCAGGAGACCAACGATCTGGGCCGTCACCACTTCGACTACGCCCTCGCCGGCCACGCCGGCGACTGGCGGGCGGGAAAGGTTGTCCAGAGGGCGGCCCGCTTCAACCAGCCCCTGCGCGCTTTCGGGACGGCGAAGCACGCCGGGGCCGGGGGCCGCGAGTTCTCGTTGCTCAACGTCAGCACCGACCAGGTGGCCGTGCGCGCCCTGAAGAAGGCCGAAGACAGCGACGAGTGGGTGGTCCGCCTCCAGGAGCTGCACGGCCAGCCGGTCAGCGGTGCCCGGATCACGTTCGCCGGTCCGATCATCGGCGTCCGCGAGATCAACGCCGCCGAGGAGGCCGTCGGGCCGTACTCGGCGTCGGGCGGGAGCTTGGCCGTCGATCTGGCCGCGTACCAGCCGCGCTCGTTCGCGGTCACGCTGGCTGCCGCCCCGCAGCGAATCCCGGCCCCGGTCAGCACAGCCGTTGCGCTCCCCTACGACTCCGCCGGCGTCTCGTCCCATGCCGACCTCGCCGGCGGCGCGTTCGACCGCGCGGGCGGCAGCTATCCCGCCGAGCTGTGGCCCGCGGCGGTCACGGCCGGCGGCATCGACTTCAGGCTGGGGGAGGGTACGCCGGGCGCGAAGAACATGGTGGCCTGCGCGGGCCAGACGGTCGCGCTGCCTGCGGGGAGTCACGACCGCCTGTACCTTCTGGCGGCGTCAGCGGAGGGCGACCAGCGGGGCACCTTCACGGTCCACACCGGCGCGGGCACGGCACACGCCACGGCCCTCAAGGTGCAGGACTGGCAGGCGCTGGTCGGACAGTGGTACAGCCGCGTGATCCACAACGACCCCGCCGACCCGGCAACGTTTGGGCCGGGGAGCGGCTACCCGGATCCGAACTGGGACGGGAACCTGGTTCTGGCGAATATGGCGGTGAAGAATATCCGGGGTGGCCGGGTCGTCAACCTGGAGAAGATGACTCCGGGGTTTATCAAGCGCGACCCGGTCGCCTGGGTGGGCACCCACCGGCACGCCTCCAGTGGAGACCTGCCTTACTGCTTCTGCTACCTATTCCAGTACGCGATCGACCTGCCCGCCGGGGCGACCCAGGTGACGCTGCCCAGCAACCCGGACATCCGGGTGATGGCGATGACGGCGGCCCACGGCGGCCTGGGCGACACCCGGCCCGCCGGCGTCCTCTACGAGCCGGACCCCTTCCCGCCGGTTGTGCCGCGCACCCCCGCGCCGGTCGTCAAGCGCCTGGCCCCCGGCACCGTCGTGTTCAAGCTGCCCGCTGTGCAGGCGTTCGACGGCACCCGGCCCGGATTCGTCAAGAACGACGTCTCTCTGCTCCCCACGGGGGGGACCGACCCGTGGACGATCAACCAGTTCGTGTACATGGACACGCAGCCCGCCGAGCTGACGGTTTTGGGGGGCTTCGGCGACGCGAAAGATGCGCCGGGGCAGGAGCGGTTCTTGATCAAGTTCCACGACGGCATCCACTTCTGGGGCGGCAACGTGGACATCACCACGGGTGTGCCTTTTGACCTAGGCCGGTGGCAGATGGTCACGCTGACGTTCGACGGCAAGACGCTGACGATCTACAAAGACGCAGCGGCGATCAAGACCGCCGCAATCACCCTGGACGACGCCGCTGACGCCGTGCGGCTCGGTGCGACGGGTCCGTGGAACGCGAACCGCTTCGCCGGCAGGATCGCCGGCTTCACCGTCTGGAACTCGGCGCTCAAACCCGCCGCCGTCAAGGCGCTCCTCGCGGGCAAGCCGCAGTAGCCTTGAGGCGGCTGCCTCGCCGCTCCTTTGGATTGGCGAGTCCTCCCGTCCAACCGTTTGCCCGAAGCGAACCCGCCTGAGCCACCGCCTTCCCTGGAGCACGAAGACACACCCGAACATGGAAAAAGCATACGAACCCAAAGACGTGGAGGCGCGACTGTATGCCGAGTGGGAGGCGCGCGGGTACTTTCATGCCGAGGCGACGCCGGGCAAGCCCAAGTACTCCATCAGCATCCCGCCGCCGAACGTCACCGGGCAGCTCCACATGGGCCACGCGCTCAACCACACGGTCCAGGACGCCCTGGGCCGCTGGCACCGGATGCGCGGGTTTACGACCCTGATCCTGCCCGGCGTGGACCACGCCGGCATCGCCACGCAGACGGTCGTGGAGCGCGAGATCGCCAAAGACGGCCTGACCCGCTACGACCTGGGCCGCGAGGCCTTTGTCGCCCGCGTCTGGGAGTGGAAAGAGCAGTACGGCGCGCGCATCATCGCCCAGCTCAAGCGCCTGGGCTGCTCCTACGACTGGTCCCGTGAGAGGTTCACGATGGATTCGGGCTACGCCGAGGCCGTTATGGAGGCGTTCGTGCGCTTCCACGATGCGGGCCTGATTTACCGGGGCAAGCGCCTGGTCAACTGGTGCTGCTACCACCAGACGGTCATCTCCGACATCGAAGTGGAGGAAGAAGACCAGGCCGGCCACCTGTGGCACATCCGCTATCCATTCGCCGACGGGTCGGGGTCCGTGACCGTCGCCACGACCCGCCCCGAAACCATGCTCGGCGACTCGGCCGTGGCCGTCAACCCCAAAGACGCGCGCTACACCGATCTGATCGGCAAAGAATTCGCCCTGCCGCTCTCGGACCGCCTGATTCCGTTGATCGCCGACGACTACGCCCAGGCCGGGTTCGGGACCGGGGCCGTCAAGGTCACGCCCGCCCACGACCCCAACGACTACGAGGCCGGGCTGCGCCACGGCCTGCCCCAGATCACCGTGATCGGCTTCGACGGCACCATGACGCCCGAGGCCGGGGACCGATACGCGGGCCTGGACCGCTACGAGGCCCGCAATCTGGTGGTCGCCGACCTGGAAGAATTGGGACTGCTGGAGAAGACCGAGGACCACCGGCACCGCGTCCCCACCTGCGAGCGCTGCCACACGACCATTGAGCCGCTGCTGTCCGACCAGTGGTTTATGAAAATGGCCGGCACCGAGATGGTCCGCCGCGCAATGGACGTGGCCGCCGACGGGTCGGTGGCGTTCATTCCCGAGCGCTACCGCCGGTCCTATCTCGCCTGGATGGAGGGCATCCGCGACTGGGCCTTGTCCCGCCAGCTCTGGTGGGGCCATCGCATCCCTATCTACTACCGCCCCGATGGCTCGCACGTCGCCGCCCGCTCCTGGGAAGAGGCCGTCCAGCGGGCCGGCACCGACCAACTGATCCAGGACGAAGACGTTCTGGACACCTGGTTCTCGTCGGCCCTGTGGCCCTTCGCCACCCTGGGCTGGCCCGCACAGACCGCCGACCTCGACTACTTCTACCCCACCGACATGCTGACCACGGCGGGCGAGATTTTGCGCCTGTGGGTCGCCCGCATGATCATGACCGGGCTGGAATTCGTGGGCGAGAAGCCGTTCAGCGACGTCTACATCCACGCGACCGTCCTGGACAAAAAGGGCCGCCGGATGTCCAAGTCTCTCGGCAACGGCATCGACCCCGTGGACATGATCGACCGCTATGGCGCGGACGCCCTGCGCTTCTCGCTGCTGCGTTTAGCCTCCAAAGGCCAGGACATCAAGTTCAGCGAGGAGCGCATCCCCGAGGCCCGCAACTTCGGCAACAAGCTCTGGAACGCCGCCCGGTTCGTGCTGATGAACGGGGGGGAGGAAGCCCCCCCCGCCCCCAATCCTGCGGGGGCCTCCCTCCCTAACCGCTGGATACTCTCGCGCCTCCAGCGGACGATCCAGACCGTCAACGGATCGCTCGCCTCCTACGACATGGACGACGCCTGCGGGGCGCTCTACGAGTTCCTGTGGAGCGAATACTGCGACTGGTTCGTCGAGCTATGCAAGCCCGCCCTACAGGGCGAAGACGGGCCGGCCAAAGACAGTGCCCGGCAGACCCTCTACGCCGTGCTCGAAACGACCCTGCGCCTGCTGCACCCGATCATGCCGTTCATCACCGAGGAGATCTGGCAGGGCCTGCCTACTTCCGAGGGCAGCCTCTGCCTGGCAGACTACCCCCAAGCCGACGAGTCGCTGCTCGACCCCGAAGCCGAGGCGGGCATGGGCCTGGTCATCGAGAGCATCACCGCCCTGCGCGGCCTGCGCGCCGAGTTCACGCCGGGCGGACCCGAGAACGAGGCCGCCCGCGCCGCCATGCTCGCCCGCCGGCTTTCCGTCGTCACCGTCCCGGACACCCAGACGGCACAGGCGGCCCTGTCCGACCAACTGCCCGCCCTGACCGCCCTGGCCCGACTGGGCGCTGTTTCCATTGCTGATGCGCCGCCGTTTGACGTGCGCTCCGTCCCCGTGGCCGCCCAGGGCGCGACCTTCTACGTCCCCATGAGTGAGCTGCTGGAGGGCCTGGACCCCGCCCGCGAGTCGGCGCGGCTGGCCGGCGAGATCGCCAAGCTCGACAAAGAACTGGCCGGCGTCCGGGGCCGCCTGGACAACCCCAGCTTCGTCGCGCGGGCTGCGCCCGAGGCCGTCGAAAAAGCACGGGCGGACGCCGACGACCTGGCGCAGCGCCGCGCCAAGCTGGACGCCCGCCGGGCGATGCTGTCATAACCTCGATGCCGAAGACAACCCTTAGCCCCCGCTTCTTGCCGGCAGGCGTCCTGCTGCTTGCCCTGGCCCTGCGCGCCTGGGGGCTGACCTGGGGGCTGCCCTCGGCCCTGCACTACTTCTCCTACCACCCGGACGAGAGCGTCGTGCTGGAAACGTCCTCGGTCACGATGAACGCTCTGGCAGGCCGCCTGCTGCCGCACTTCTACAACTACGGCTCGCTCCAGCTTTATCTGGTCTGCTTCGCCAACACCCTGGCCGCTTTGTGCGGGCTGGTGGACACCGTGCCCAAGAACTTCGCCGCCTGGTACCCCGAGTGGGCGAAGATGTACCTGGTCGGGCGGATATTGACCGTCGGCATGGGCGTCGGCACCGTCTGGGCGGTCTGCGCGACGGGCGAATGTTTCTGGGGCCGCCGCGCGGGCCTGCTGGCCGCCTTGACCCTGGCCCTGATGCCGCTCCACGCCCAGCACTCGCATTTTTTGACGGTAGACGTGCCCGCCACGTTCTGGGGGACGCTGTCGCTGCTGTGGGCCGCCCGGCTCCAATCGGGCACTCCCAAGCCTCTCCGTGCCGCCCTGCTGGCGGGCCTGTTCGCGGGGCTGGCGGCGGCGACCAAGTACAACATGGCGCTGGCCCTGCTGCCGGTCGTCGCGGCGGCGTGGATGGGCACCCCTGCGGCTCCCCCCGCCCCCAAGAGTGGGGGAGCCGGTGGGGAAAGAGTGGGCATCTCCTACTCCCGCAAAATTGGGGGCGGGGGGGCGATCCTCGCCTTCGCCCTCGCGTTCCTCGCCGCCTGCCCCGGCGCGTTGCTGGAACACGCGAAGTTCATGGCGGACCTGCGCGCCGAAGCCGTCCACGTCCAAAACGCCAACGACCCGACATTCCGCGATACGGGCAATGGCTTTGTCTACCATGTCACGCGCAACTTGGACGCAGGGCTGGGCCTGCCGCTGCTGCTGCTGGCCCTGGCCTCCATTGGGTATGCGCTCTACCGGCGCGGGCGCGGCGACGCCCTGCTGGCGGCGTTTGCGCTGCCGTACTACGTGCTGATCAGCCTGGCCGCCGTGCGCTACGCCCGCTACACGATCCCCCTGCTGCCGATTTTGGCGCTGTGGGTGGGGCGGCTGCTGGCGGACGGGACCCGGCTGACGCGCCCGCTTGGGCGGCGGGCCGCGATGACCGCCGGAGCGGGTGCGCTGGCCTGGACGCTGATTGCCGCGCTGCGGCTGGTGGGGGTCATGGCGGGTACGGACACTCGGGATGACGTCCTGGCGTTCGTGAAGTCCAATGCGTCCGCCTCGGCGACGTTCGGCTTCCCAGCGATGCCGTGGTTTCAGACCGCGCCCCTCAGCCCCTACTTTCCCTACTACAAGCGCGGCGCTTGGCGGGCGCTAACGCCACCGAGCGATGCGGCGCGGTACGTCTACGCGGGACAGGATTGGGATCTGGATTTGCTGAAGTCGGCCAATCCTGACTTCGTCATCTTGAGCGAGTATGATTACGACGATGCCCTACGCCAGCACGACACGCGGGCCATTGCTTACCTCACTTATCTGGAGGATGACCACAGTCCCCATCCCTACTATGAGGCCGACTTCTGCCCCGATGGTCCCGGTTGGACCCCGGAGATCGGGGCCGGTGGGGTGAGTATGACGGCACGCGGCCTGCCCCACGACATGCTGTATCCCTCCCCCGCGATTTGCGTGTTCAGTCACAAACAGATAAGGCTGCCGCACGAGTAAACGAGTAAAAAGGATGACCATGCAGACACAGCGCGCGCAACAGATATTGGACGGCTTCGAGGGCAAGAAGATACTCGTCGTCGGCGACGTCATGCTCGACGAGTACGTCTGGGGCCGCGTGTCCCGCATCTCGCCCGAAGCGCCCGTGATGGTCGTGGACGCCGAGCGGCACACGTTCGTGCCCGGCGGCGCGGCCAACGTCGTCAACAACCTGTGCGCGCTGGGGGCCAGGGCGGCCATCGCGGGCGTGGTGGGGGAAGACTCGGCGGGGCAGACGCTGCGGGAGAAGCTGGCCGAGGAGGGGGCGGACGTCGGCGCACTGGTCTCGGCCTCGGACCGGCCCACGACGCTCAAGACGCGCATCGTCGCCCACTCGCAGCAGGTCGTGCGCGTGGACCACGAGAAGCGCGATCCCGTGGACGACGCGACCTGGGGCCGCCTGCGCGTGGCGCTGGAAGCCGCCGTCCCCCGGTGCGACGCCGTCCTGCTCTCGGACTACCAAAAGGGGCTGCTGCGGGCCGACACGGTCCAGTGGCTGACGGAGCTCGCCCGGACGCACGGCAAGATCACGACCGGCAACCTCAAGCCGACCGCCATCGGCGCACACTGCCGCTTGACGGTAATCACACTGAACCTGGCCGAAGCCAGTGCGGCCACGGGGATGATGCTGGACGATCAGGGCGATGAAGGGCTGCTGCACAGCGCGGGCCGGATGCTGCTCCGCAAATCCGGCGCGGAGCACATCCTGATCACGCGCGGCGCACGGGGGCTGACCCTGTTCGGGGGGGACGGCGCGGGCGGCGGGATCGTCACCGTCCGCGCCCACCCGGTCGCCGTCTACGACGTGGCCGGGGCAGGCGACACCGTCATCTCGACGCTGACGCTGGCTTTGGCCGCAGGCGCAACGCCCGCCGAGGCCGTCACCCTGGCGAACTGCGCGGGTGCCGAGGCGGTCAAAAAGGTCGGCGTAGCGACCGTCTCGCGCGCAGAGATTTTGGCGACGGCGGCAACGGAGGGGTAGGGGAGGAAGGAGCCAAGTCGCGACTTGGCCCCGCACCGTCCGTGTTACGGCTTGGCCGCGCCCGTGCCCTGATCGGCGGGGGCGGCCTTCGGGGCGCGGATGTGGACTTCGGTCGCGGTCGGCGCGTCGGGGTCGCCGGTGATCTTAGCGTTGATCTCCGTGTCGATCAGCAGATCGGCGAACGTCCCGGTCGGGTTCTTGCGCTTGTCGCCGACCTTGTAGATTTTGGCGTCGTCGGCCAGCGTCAGCGTAACACTGCCCCTCTTGCGGAACAGCGTCACGGTCTTCGCGGCGGCATTCGCCGTCGTGATCTTGCCGTGGACGTGGTCGTGCTTTTTCGGAGCCGCCGCTGCATCCGGCGTGGGCGCGGCGGGCGTCTGGGCCGAGGCCGCCAGAGGGGCGAAGAGGGCCAAAGTCAGGGCAAAGGGGATCAAGCGTCGCGTCATCGGGTGGGTTCCTCCAAAGTGAGTATGTTCCCCGGTGCAGACGCAGGATATCAGGCAGGGTTCATCGAACAGTGCCGGGAATCTCAGAGATCGTGGGCGGGGATTGGGGACGAAAGCGATATGACTTATTGTTTAGGCGTGATGACCGAGGAAGGGCTAGTAATGATGTCCGACTCGCGCACCAACTCGGGATATGACCAGGTCAACGTCTGCCGCAAAATGTACACGTTCGTGCTGCCCGGCGAGCGCGTCTTCGTGCTGCTCGCCAGCGGCAGCCTGTCGCTGACGCAGAGCATCATCACGCTGCTGGAGCGCGACTTCGACCGCGGCGTGGGCCTGGCCGCCGCGCCGTCGCTCTACGACGCCGCCCGCGTGGTCGGAGACCAGGTGCGCCAGGTCTCAGACCTGGACCGGGCCGCCCTGGAGCGCGACGAGTACCGCTTCAACGTCCACTTCATCCTGGGCGGCCAGATCAAAGGCGGCCCGCACGACCTGTACCTGGTCTACCCGCAGGGGAACCCGCTGCGCGCGACCGAGGACTCGCCGTTCCTCCAGGTCGGCGAGCACAAGTATGGACGCCCGATCCTCGTGCGCGGCATTCGCTACGCCGAGACGCCCCTGGAAGAGGCCGCCAAGTATGCCCTCATCTCGATGGACTCGACCATGCGCTCCAACGTCACCGTCGGCCCGCCCATCGACCTGATCGTCTACCGCAAGGACGAGATGGAGGTCAGCCGCCGCCGCCGCCTGACCGCTTCGGACCCGGACCTGCGCGGCATCCACGTCCAGTGGGAGCTGGCCCTCCGCCGGGGCGTCAGCGAGCTGCCCGAGATCGACTTCGAGACCTTCGGCCAGAAGGTGTGACCGGCATCAGCCGGGCCGGTACCAGCCCGAAGGGCGGGCGGGACGCGGCCCGGCCTCCGCCGCCTCTTCCTCCCCGCTCAAGGCCGCCGCCGCCGTGATCTCCTTCGCGGCGATCTTGAGGGTGCGGACATCCGAGGCGTTGTGCCGGGCCAGGTCCGGCAGCGTCATCTCCTCCGCGAGCGTTCGCGCCGCCTCGGGCGAGGCCGCCTCCATGTCGATCGTCGCTGTCCCCGAGAAGCTGACCGTCACTTTGTAGCGCATGGCCCCATTGTACCCCGCGTGCGGCGCGGGATGACGGCGCTCAGGGCGCTCAGGACCAGGTACACAAATCCGCCGCCGACGTGGGCCAGCAGCAGGCCCAGGGCGAGCGGCGGGACGTGCCGCAGGCCGACGATACCCAGCAGAGCGCCCAGCTCCGTCGTAGACTCGATGGCAACCGTCCACCCGAACGCGGCCCGGCGCGTGTAACCCGCTCCCAGCAGCAAGAGCGACAGGGCCAGGCCCTCGGGCAGCTTATGGAACGAGACCGCCGCCAGCAGGGCGTAGTCGGGCCGGCCCGCGACGGCGTCCCCGACGACCAGGGCCAGGCCGTCCATCGTGCAATGGAAGCCCAGGGCGACCAGCAGCAGCGTCGCCGTCCGCCCCAATGCCCGCGTCGTCGCGTCGTCGAAGGCCCCGAACGCGCAGGCCGGGCATACGTGGTACACGTACCGGCCCAGCGCCCAGAACAGCGCGTATCCGCTCACCGCTGACAGGGCGAGCTGCGGCCAGGTCAGCAAGGCGCGGGCATCGGGCAGGACGTCGCCCACCGTCACCAGCAGCAGCCCGCCCAGGGCCGCGTACACCAACCCTTTCAGCCGTTGCGGGGCCAGCCGGCCCAGGCCGACCCCCAGCGCGCCGCCCCCACAAGCGATCAAAGTCGCCACCGTCGCGCGCATCAGTGCGTTTTCCATAGTAAGTATCCGTGTAGGGTGGCGGGCGTTGCTCCTCAGTGGGAAACGCGGCATCATGCCCCCCGGTTCCCGCGCGCCGGAGAACGGTCCGCCGCTTGCACAATCGCGCGGTTTTTGGTATGATGGACCGACAGGATAAAGGAGTCCGCAACACGCCCTCATGAAAAGCATCTGGCTCATCGCGAACGGCACGTTCGGCGAGGCGATCCGCCGCCGGACCCTGCTCGTCTTTTTGCTCGTCGTCGCCGTCATCATCATCGCCGGCGCGGCCAGCCTCTCGCTCCAGCCCGGCCACGACACCATCAACACCCTGGGCCTGGGCGTGATCCTGCTGACGGGCGTCGTCATCAGCGTCATCATCGGCATCAATCTGCTGCCCACCGAGATCGAGCGGCGGACCGTCTACACGATCCTGTCCAAGCCCGTCCACCGCTACCAGTTTCTGTGCGGCAAGTTTTTGGGCGGCCTGATGACCGTGCTCAGCAGCGTCGGCCTGATGGCCTTCGTCTTCCTGACTCTGGTCGTCATCCAGGAGCACGGCTTCGACAAGGCCGTGGGGGACGCCGCCAAGGGGCTGGTGCTGATCGTGTTCGCGATCACCCTGGTCAGCGCGATCGCCATGTTCTTCTCGGTGTTCGTCTCGCCGTTCGTCAACTTCTTCCTGACGCTGGCGATCTACCTGCTGGGCTGCGCCTCGTCCGTCACCGAAGCCCTGGCCGACCCGACCAGCGACCCGACGCACCCCAAGAACGCCCTCGTAGTGGGCATCTTCAAGGTCGTCCACGCGGTCATCCCCAACTTCGCCAACTACAACGTCCAGAACAAGATCATCGCGCCCGAGGTACACATGGGGCCGAACTTCATCAGCTTCAACATCCTATACGCGGTCGCCTACTCCCTGCTCCTGCTGACCATCGCCAGCCTGGTCTTCAGTCGCCGCGAGGTATAGGGAAAGAAGATATTCTCTCACAGGCGCTCGGCGGGGCGGCGCAGCAGGTACCAGGCCGGGCCGAGCAGCGGCACGGCCAAGGCAACCCGGCCCAGCGGGTCTTCCATTGGGATGCCGCGCCGGGCCATGTCGTCGCGCAGCAGGGCGGGGAACAGCAGCGTCAAGACTAAAAAGTCCAGGCTCATGGTGTGGATGAATTTCGAGTGCCGGAACCAGAAGACATAGTCGGCGAGGTCCCCCCGCGCGGCGATAAACGCCACCAGAGTGGCCAGGGCGGCGGCGACAAACCAGGCAAAAGGGCGTCCCCCGAACCAGCGGGCGGCCAATCCGCGCGGGCCGGGCACTGGCTCGGGGTAGGGGCGGCGCAGAATCAGATAAGGCAGCAGCGCGAGCGCGCCGAGAGCCATCATGCCTAGGGCGAACGGCCAGGCCCAGAGCCGCTGCCCGCGCCCGTCCGGCAGCAGCAACGCCCAGTACATCAGCGGGACGACGCCCAGGAGCTGGAACACGCCCCAGACGGCCGGGTTTTGGGCAGGGCCGTGCCCCAGGGCGAGCATGAGAAAGAGGTTCCCCGGCGGGTCGCCTTTCGGGACCAGCAGGGCGTCGTAGAGGATGTCGGCGAGCAGCAGCAGGGCGAAGCCGGCGCGGCGGGCGAGCAGCGGTGTCGGGTCCGGTATCATGGCCGAGTGTACCCGGCCCCAGCGGGAAAGCGCCCTGGAGCAGGCATTAAAACTGAGCCGGTGTCCTAAATCCGCCCGAAAAAGTGGAAAAGCACGGATGCGCTGGTACAATAAGGCGATTCAGTACGCGCGCGGGAACAATTCGGAACGCCGCGGCTTCCTAATGACACGGGACCTTCAGACAACAGCCATGCACCGGGTGCCTCCAAACGGACGGCGGGGCAAGAAGGCGAAAGGAATATCTTTGAGCGCATCGGTTCAAGCATCGGTTCAGGAGTCGATCCAGGACTACCAGCTCGGTGGTCACAAGGTCGAGCTGGAGATCAGCCAGGCCGTCTTCCAGCCGACCCTCACCAGCCGCCTCCTCGCCCAGCTCGTTCAAGTCCCCAGCGGCGCTTCCGTCCTGGACCTGGGCTGCGGGACGGGCGTCCTCGCCATCGTCGCCGCGCTGAAGGGCGCGGCCCACGTGGATGCCGTGGACGTGATGGTCGAGTCGCGGCCCCTGGTCGAGGCGAACGCCCGCCGCAACCGCGTCGCCGACCGCGTCGCGGCTTCGAGCGGCGACCTCTTCGAGTCGGTCGGGGCGCAGCGGTACGACGTGATCATCAACGACGTTTCAGGCGTCGCCGACGAGGTCGCCCGGCTGTCGCCCTGGTATCCCCCTTCCATCCCGACCGGCGGGCACGACGGCGCAGACCACATCGTCCGTATGCTCAGTGTCGCGCGCGAGCACCTCCAGCCGGGCGGCAGCCTGTACTTCCCCACGGGCAGCATCTCGAACATCCCGCGCACCCTGGAGGCCGCCCGCACGGCGTTCGGCGAGAAGCTGGAGATGATCGAGCAGGTCGAGGTCCCGTTCTGCACCGAATTCCGCGAGAACATGGACGTCATGCTGCGCCTGCGTGCCGAGGGCGTGATCGACTTCGTGACCCGCCGCTCCCGGCACCTCTGGGCCTTGCAGTTCTATCGCTGCTGGGCCTGAACCCGGCGAACACAAGCGAACACAAGGCGAAAAAGAGAACAAAAAAAGGGCGCGGCTGAATGAGACTTCAGCCGCGCCCTTTCGTAACCTGTGAGCAGGTGGGAGGCTAGTAGCGGCTGCCGCCGCCACTCCGGTCGCCGCCGCCGCCATAGCCGCCGCCACTGCCACCGTAGCCGCCGCCACTGCCGCCGCCGTAGCCGCCGCCGCCGCCACTGCGACCGCCGCCACCGCTGCCGCCGCCGTAGCCGCCACCGCCGCCGCTGCGGCCGCCGCCACCGCCGCCTTCACGCGGGCGGGACTCGTTGACCACGAGGGAGCGCCCGCCGACGTTGCGGCCGTTGATGGCCGCAATCGCCTGCTGCGCCTCGTCCTCGCTCGCCATCTCGACGAACCCGAAGCCGCGGGCCTGGCCCGTGTAGCGGTCGGTGACCACCTGGGCGCTGGAGACGTTACCCGCCTCGGCGAACAGGTCGTTGAGCTGCTGATCCGTCATGTCGTAGCTGAGGTTGCCTACGTAGAGCTTGGTTGCCATTTCTGATGGCTCCTTTCGATGTGAGCCTTCTCTTCGAGAACCGTCAGGCCACCACTGTGGGATTCGGAGGCACGACGGTAAAGGCCGCATGAACCGGAGACACAGATAGAAAGCAAGGACCGTGCGAAGTTAAGAAGGTCGTCCGGGCTAGTCCCGGATTGCATTGCAGTATACCCACAATCGGCGAAATAATCAAACGTACTGCCGGTCACGAAAAAAAGCCCCCGGCAGCGCGCCGGTTACCGGGGCGCGTTAATAATGTCAAGCGAAAACAAAAGCCCTGCCTCTTGCTTAAAGAGGCGGAGCATTCTTCTGTTTGGCAACTAGACATTGCTGGGTGTGTTGGTGGCTACATAAGAGAAGAGCAGGGCGATGGGGCGGGTCACCCATCCTATTTGCCTGCGCTCACCGGGCCGGACGCGACAACCAGGCTGACGCATCTGCCGTCCAGCGGCTGCGGCGGTGTTGCAAGCGCCTTCAGCGCCTTCAGCGTCTCCTGCGGCGTGGCGGCGAAGCCAAGAAGGGATGACTGGGGCTTGTGGGCACTGTCTCCCGGCTCATAGTCGGTGGCGTACAGGAAGCGCCCAAAGATGCCGGCGCGCAGCCTTTTCCCCCAGGGCCATACCCCCATATGCGCCGCCTTCCGGGTGAGCTGACCGCCACGGCCAATGCGGTAGGAGGCGAGGGTACTCCGCCAGGGGTCTATGGGAGAGTCCGTCCACAGTGTTTCCCCGCCTAAACCCTCTGTCACCAATACCGCAAACTGGTTGGGGAGGACGGGCGGCGAAGCGGGAGTCAGCAGGCCGCGCGGGCCGATGTGATACCCATAAGTGCCTTCATCGGCACCGTGGCGACGCGCCACAAACAGGCTGCCGTCATGTGTGCTGAAACAGCCGTTAATTTCTCCTGGCCCACTGGTGAAAGGCCCGAAAGGGTGCAGCACCCCCCGCGCATCGAGGCGATACGACCGGAAACTATAGCTTCGGGAGTCAAAGCCGTTTTGGAAGGTGAACAGATATAAGAAATGGCCCGTAGGGTCAAATGTGAGAGACGACCAGTTGTCCGTTCCGGTCGCTTCCCCGCCGCCATCCGCCTGCGTGTCTATGTGGAACGTCGGCACGTCCTTGTTGTCGGCAAGCGGCGTAAGGGAACCATCGTGCTGAATGCGGAACGTGAACAGCCGGTCATTCTCGCCGCTGACAAACAGGAACTGGCCCTTGGGGTCCATCGTCACGCCGTCAGCGGGCGAGGCGAGTGTGCAGTATTGCGATGCTACTGGGGTCAATGTCCCACTCGGCCCAATGCGATAGCCGAACACCTGAGCGTCGGCATGTCCCGAATCGCGTTCGTGGACCGTGATGGCGTAGGCGAAGCGCCCCGAGGGGTGCAGGACGAGCTGGATGGCCTCGGCAGCGACCCGCAGGCTGGGGGGCGTCAGCGGCTGGAGTGCGCCGGTGTCTACGACTCGGAACTGGTGAATGGTTCCCGCGTCTGTGGCAGCGTAGAGAAATGCCGCCTTCTGCGCCGCCTTCGCACCACCCGCTACCATGAGAACCATCGCCATCACAAAGAGCCAGGGTTTCATCTTTCATCTGCTCCTCCCAATCGGCTGCTACTGATCGGCGGAGTATACCCAAAAAAGCCCCGCCTCTTGTTTAAGAGGCGGGGCTTTCGTGCGTCTAGTGGCTAGGCACTGCTGGGGACGTTGGCGGTCACGTCGAGGGAGGGCGGGGCGCTCTCCATCGTCTTCAGGTGCGCGCCGTTCTTTGCCGCCTTGGAGGACTTGGGCGCGTCCAGCGGCTGCAAGGCGGCGTCGATGACCTCGTGGACGTCGCGGGCGAAGATGAAGTCCATGCCCTGGCGCAGAGCCTCGGGGATGTCCTCCATCAGGTCCTTGCGGTTGCGCTCGGGCAGGATGATCGTCTTGATCCCCGCGCGCTTGGCCGCCAAGACCTTCTCCTTGATGCCGCCGACCGGCAACACTTTCCCCGACAGGGTCACCTCGCCGGTCATCGCCAGCGCGGGCTTGATCGGGCGGCCCGACAGGAGGGAGGCGATGGCCGAGGCCATGGTCACGCCCGCGCTCGGCCCGTCCTTGGGCACCCCACCCGCCGGCACGTGGATGTGCAGGTCGGACTTCTCGTAGAAGTCCGGCGCGATGTGCAGGGCGCTGGCGTGGGACCGGACGTAGGACAGCGCGGTCTGCGCCGATTCTTTCATCACATCCCCGAGATGGCCCGTCAATTGCAAGCCCTTGCCGCCGTCCATGCGGCTGGCCTCGATGAAGACCACGTCGCCGCCGACCGGCGTCCAGACCAGGCCGGTCACAACGCCGGGCTGCTCGGTCCGCTCGGCCACTTCTTCATACTCGAAGCGCGGCGAGCCTAAGAACACGCCCACCTGGGCGGCGTCGATCGTCAGCGACTCGGTCCGCCCCTCGGCGAACTCGCGCGTGGCCTTGCGGCAGACCGTGGCGATCTGCCGCTCCAGGCTGCGGACACCTGCCTCGCGGGTGTAGCCGCGGATCAGGGCCTTGACCCCTTCGTCGGTGAAATGCACCTGGGCGTCGGTCAGCCCGTGCTCGGCGATCTGCTTGGGCACCAGATGCCGGATGCCGATCTGGGCCTTCTCTTCCTCGGTGTAGCCGGACAGCTCGATGATCTCCATGCGGTCGCGCAGGGCCGGCTGGATGGTGTCAAGTTGGTTGGCCGTGGTCACGAACAGGACTTTGGACAGGTCGAAGTTGACGTCCAGGTAGTTGTCGCGGAACGTCGCGTTCTGCTCCGGGTCCAGCGCCTCCAAAAGCGCCGACGACGGATCGCCCCGGAAGTCCGTGCCCACTTTGTCGATCTCGTCCAGCACGAACAGCGGGTTGTTGGTCTCGGCCCGCTTGATGCCCTGGATGATCTGGCCCGGCAGCGCGCCGATATAGGTCCGCCGATGTCCGCGGATCTCGGACTCGTCGTGGGTCCCGCCCAGGCTGATCCGCACGAACTTCTTGCCCATGGCGTTCGCGATGGACTTGGCGAGGCTGGTCTTGCCGACGCCGGGAGGGCCGGTCAGGCACAGGATCGGCTGCCGCAGGTCGCCCTCGGTCTTGAACTTGCGGACCGACAGGTACTCCAGGATGCGGTCCTTGATCTTCTCCAGCCCGTAGTGGTCGGCGTCCAGGTGTGCCTTGACGCTGGGGATGTCCAGGTTGTCGGGCGTGGACTTGTCCCAGGGCATGGACACCAGCCAGTCCAGATACGTCCGCGTCGTCGTGTAGTCGGGTGCACCGGGCGACATCCGCTGCAAGCGGTCCAGCTCCCGACCCGCCTCCTTGGCGGCGTCCTCGGGCATATGGGCTTCCTCGATCTTTCGGCGAAGCTCGTCCAGCTCCTCGCCGCGCTCGTCGCCCTCCCCCAGCTCCTTCTGGATGGCCTTGAGCTGCTCGCGCAGGTAGTAGTCGCGCTGCGTCTTGTTGATCTCGGTCGAGACCTGCGACTGGAGCTTGGAGCCGAGCTCCTGCACCTGGACCTCTTTGGTCAAAAGCTCCAGCAGCGCGTTCATGCGCTCTTTGAGATCGACCGTCTCCAAAATGCGCTGCTTGTCGGCGGCCTCGATGGGCATGTGCGCGGCGATGAGATCGGTCATCACGGCGGGGTCGTCGATGGACGACGACAGGCCGGCCAGCTCGTCGGGCAGAGTCTGCGACAGGGCGACGATCCGCTTGAACAGGTCGCCGATGGACCGCTTCAGCGCCTCGACCTCGATCTTGTCTTCCTCGGCGATCTCGGCATTGGCCTCGATGACCTTGACGCGGGCCTTCAGGTACGGCTCCTCGCCGGTGATCTGCAATATCTGGATGCGCGCGATGCCCTGGACGATCATGCGGATGCCGTCGGGCACCTTCGCCATCATGCGGATCACGACCGCCACGCCCATCGGGTAGATGTCAGCCGCCGTGGCGTTCTCCACCGAGGCATCCTTCATGGCGACCACGCCGATGATACGCTCGCCGCCCGAGACGGCCTCGTCCACCAGCTTGACGCTGTTCTCGCGGCCCACGGCGATGGGGGCGACGAGCACCGGGAAGATGACCGTGTCGCGCAGCGGCAGCAGCGGCAGCTCCTCGGGAATGGCCGGGTGGGCATCGCCATCCTGGTTGATCTGCTTGACGATCTGCTCGGCGACCGCGCCCTCGACCGCCGTGTCTTTGGCTATCTGATCCACGGGCACCTGCCCTGCGGTGTTTTCTTCGTTTATGTTCTGCTCGGACATGATAATTAGTTGTCCTCTTCCGTCTCTGAACTGATCGGGATGACCCGCGTTTCGGGCCGGTCCGACGCCCGCCGCTTGGGCAGGGTGACCAGCAGGAAGCCATCCCTGTACGTGGCCTTGATCGCGTCGCGGTCCAGCCGGACGCCGGACGGCAGCGCCACGGCCCGCTCGAACGGCCCGTAGTACGTCTCCAGTTGGTGGCAGCGCACCCGCCCGTCGCGGTCGCCGTGTGTCTCGCCCCGGACGCCGCTGATGCTCAGAAGGCGATCATCGGGCGTCAGCGAGACCTGGATGTCGTCGGCCTTGACGCCGGCCAGCTCCACTTTGACGATGACCGCCTCGCGCATCTCGTTGATGTCCACATGCGGCTGCCAGAAGCGGCCTGTGCCGCCGGTCGGCAGGGCGAAAAAGCCCCGGAAGGCCTCATCGGAAAGCTGCTGCATCTCGCGCTCCATCTGCCGGATGATGTCGCGGTAGTCGTTAAACGCCATGTCTGCGTCTCCTGCGTCGGGTTCAATGAGATGTTAACGTCATATCCCACCCCCGCCGTTCCCGAATGGTTGATTTATCTGAAGAAAGTTGAGCATACCACGCTCAAGGAATAGAATACAGAACGGGTGAGTATAGTTCCCAGGGTAGAATGATGCTATGCCCGTTTGGCTAATTTTGATTCTGTTCGCTTTGGCAGGTTCCGCCATTTATTGGTACTGGGTGCGGCTGATGCTGAGGCCGAGACAACAGGATGAAGTCTGCTTTGACTTGTACGAGCGGGAGCGGTACGCTGAGGCCGCAGAGGCTTTCCAAGCCCGGCTCGCACGGCATCTCCCGGCAGGACAGGAGGCGCATACACGGCTTATTTTAGCTGGCATCCTGGAAATCTTGGGCAGGCCGGAAGAGGCGGTTACGGAGCGAGAAAGATGTCGCGTCGTCGCCACGGGAGCGGCGAAAGATCCGCTTGCGCTCTTGGCACATGCAGATCTGCTAACACAGGAGGATCGAGTAGAAGAGGCTTGCGGCCTGTACAAGCGGGCACTGACGCTAGCGACGGACGGACGCGCCGCAATCCTTGCTGAGTTAGCGACGGCACAACAAAATGCTGGCCGTCTAGAAGAGGCTATCGCGAGCGCCGAAGCGGCCTTGACTGGCCGACTAGAACCTTTTCTTAAGCGGGATCTGCACCGGATCGCTGGGACTTGTCTCGCCAGTCAAGGACTTCTGGAAGAGGGAGAGACACATCTACGTCACAGCCTAGCTCTGGCGGAGAGTGCGGGAAAGCTGGAAAAGGTGTCTGACTCTCTAGCGGCTCTGGCCGGAGTACAGTACAGGCGCGGGCAGTTTGCAGAAGCGATTAGTGCCTGTCAGCGGGCGCGGACAATCGGTTTCAGCCCGGCCCGCCGCGATCTAAGCATACAGGCGGCGTGTCTACGAGACATGGGCCGGTTTGAGGAGGCGCGGTTGGTGATGCAGCAGTATCGTCAGGGGCCAGCCTACCCTCAGCCTCGTACTGAGCGTTACATGCAGGCGTATGGCAGCCTCGGCTCGGCCTGGATCGAGGCTTATGCGGCCCAACCCGAAGCTGCGCTCGAGTACGTGGCGGAGGTGCGCGAGGGTCTAAAATCGCTATCTGATGCGGCCACTTGGCCTCCGTCGCCTCTCGCTGGGGAGCATTACGTCGTTCTCATCTGTGACGCAACCGAGGCTTACGCTCAGGCCCAACTTGGTCAAGTGAAGCAGGCACGGCGACTGGCTGCGAGCCTTGAAAGCCGCCTGACGCAAGTGGAGCGGGACCGTGATACACAGCTTGCTATTTACGGATTTCTGGGGAGCGCGGCGCTTCAGCTAGGCGATCTTCTGGAAAGCCGCCGTCTCTGGACTCTCTACCGCGAGTGCGGCCCCGATCCGATCGGTCTGCCGTCGGCTTATTTGGAACTTGGCGAGATTGCGTTGCGGCTAGACGACCCCGAAGAAGCCCTCTGGGCGTTTCAACAGGCGGTCGCGCCGGGCATTGACAGCTTGGACGCTCGCCGGGCGCAGGCACGGCTGGATGAAATGGGAGGATGATTGGAATGGACACGGCAAAACGTGAGCGATTGGAAGCCAAAGGCTTCCGCGTCAGCACCGTCGCAGACTTTCTCGGACTATCAACCGAACAAAGCGAGTTGATTGAGATCCGGGTCGCGCTCACCCTAGCCCTCAAAAAGCAGCGCGAGGGGAGCAGCCTTTCCCAGAGCCAGCTTGCCGAGCAGATCGGCTCCAGTCAGTCGCGCGTCGCCAAAATGCAGGCCGGCGACCCTCATGTCTCGCTTGACCTGATGATCCGCGCCCTGTTAGCTACCGGAATGACGCGCGGCAGGATTGCGGAAACGATCTGCGGGACAGAAGGGGCTTCGCCGGGCCGGGGGACGCTCACGCCCCCAAACGGCTCTGCCGCCGAGCCTCCGGCGCGGCGGACGCGCGCATCGAAGCAGACAGTGGCCTAGCGCGAGGCGGGGATCATCCGGCCCGGATACGCGCCGCGCCTGCCGCTCATCGCGCCTCCGGCCCGGTTCACCCACCGGGCTGGTACAATGACCCCATGCAGATTTTTTTCGTCCTGTTGCTGGTCGGGGGAGGCGTCGGGCTGACCGTTCAGGCCGCCGTCAACGGGCGGCTACGCGAGGCCGTCGGGTCGCCCGTTTTGAGCGCGTTGATTTCGTTCGGGGTGGGCATCGCCGCCCTGGTCTTGGTGCTGCTGATAGGGGCATTGGGGCGGGGGCGGCTGGTGGGACTGGGCGCGCAGCCGTGGTGGATCTGGGTCGGGGGCCTGTTCGGGGCGTTCTACGTCGCCGCCGCTGCTGCCCTGGTCCAGCGGGTCGGGTCGGGCGTACTGATCGCCTGCACCGTCTTCGGCCAGCTCGCCGCCGCGCTGGTCTTGGATTCGCAAGGCTGGCTCGGCGTCCCGCGCGTCCCATTGACTTTGTGGCGCGCGGCGGGGGCCGTCCTGCTGCTGGCTGGCGTCCTGTTGCTCCAAAAGAAGTAGGGTAACGTCAGGGCGCTATAGGCCGTATAGGACTTCGACCGGCCAACGCAGGCCGCGTCGGGAGTCCCCCTTGTCCTACGTTTTGATCCTGCTCCTCACCCTGTCCGGCATCGGCCTGCCCATCCAGGACGCGCTCAACGCCCAACTCCGCACCGCCATCAAGTCCCCCCTGCTGGGGGCATTGGTCTCGTTTTTGGTTGGGGCCATCGCTCTGGGGGCGCTGACCGCCTTCGGCGTTTTAGGCCGCGCGCAGCCGTCGGGGCTGGCCCGCGTGCCGGTCTGGGTGTGGGCCGGCGGCGGGCTGCTCGGGGCCTATGCCGTCACCATCGGCCTGATCGGCATCCCCAAGGTCAGCGCGGGCGTGGTCATCGCCGCCACCGTCGCGGGCCAACTGCTGTCCGCCGTGGTCATCGACCACTTCGGCTGGTTCGGCGTCCCGCGCGTCCCCCTCAACCCCTACCGCGTCGCCGGTGCCGTCGGCCTGTTCGCCTGCACCCTGCTGATGCAGAAGAAGTAGGACCAAGAGGAGCAAAGAAGGAGCCAGGGCGTTAGTCCTGGCTTTGCGCGCCGCTTTACTCTTTGTCTGACTTGTTCTCTTTCTTGCCGAAGGCGTAGCCGACGCCGCCGGTGACGATGGCCGTCAGGATGGTCGTGCCCAGCGTCTTCTGCGCCTCCGTCGCCCCCGACTTGAACGCAAAGAGGTAGACGCCGAGTGCAAAGAAGCCGACCAGCAGCAGGGCCGCGAGGGAGAGCTTAATCAGCTCCACCCGGTGCTTCTGGACCTGGTCGGCGGCCTCCCTGCGCTCCCGCGCTTCCCTGGCTTTCGGGGCCTCGAATCTGACAGTCGCCTCGGTCAAGCTGTCAAAGCCCGAAGTCGTCTCAACCCGGTCTAAATCAATGACGTCAGGTGGCTCGGCCTGCGTCTTCAAGTCCGCCGGCTGCTCCCGGCGCGATGCATCCGCCATGTGTCTGCTCCCTGGTAGAGACGAACACGGCGCATCAGTCTTTGCTCCTTGCGAGGATCAATACTCGAAGCCGATGATCTCGGTCGTGAGCTGCTCCGTCCGGTCCGCGATCCCGATCTTCTTGCCGCTTTTTCGCGCCTGGACGGCGACATCCATCAGGGCAAGCGACTTCCGCAGAACGTCGCTCTTGGTGCCCCGGATGTCCTTCGCCAACGCTTGCAGCTTGGCGTAAAGCTCGGGCGAAATGTCGAGGCTCACGCGAATCTTGGGAGCAGCTTCGTCCAAATCTTGCTCCGCTTCGACTCGATCCTTAAGATGGGAGTTTTTGACCTGATGCCCTGCGTTCAGCCTCCGTTCTTGTAGTGTGGTGAGTTCTGCCATTCTAAAGCCTCCGGTTGGGTAATGTATGTTTGATTGGCTGTTGAGTATATGTTTGGTAGGTTTGTGTTGGAGGCCCAACGCATTGATAATACCACAATTTTACACATATTCTACACATTTTGACAACCGACTCCCCGATACGCTATACTCCTGGCTGAATGCGACTGAAGAGACTGCAACTGCACGGGTTCAAGACGTTCGCCGAGAAGACCGAGGTCGAGTTCGCCGAGGGCGTGACTGCCGTCGTCGGCCCCAACGGATCGGGCAAGTCTAACATCGGCGACGCCATCCTCTGGGTGCTGGGCGAGCAGAAGGCGTCGGCCCTGCGCGGCACCAAGGCGTCCGACGTCATCTTCGCCGGCAGCGAGGGGCGCAAGGCGTCCGGCATGGCCGAGGTCTCGCTGACCGTGGACAACGCCGACGGCACCCTGCCCCTGGACTTCGCCGAGGTCACGATCACCCGTCGGGCCTATCGTACCGGCGAGGGCGAGTTCTTCCTCAACAAAGTCCCCTGCCGTCTCAAAGACATTTATGAGCTGTTCCTGGACACCGGCGTGGGGCGCGAAGCCTACTCGCTGGTGAACCAGGGGCAGATCGACGCCGTGCTGTCGGTCAACCCCGAGGACCGGCGCGGGCTGTTCGAGGAAGCGGCGGGCATCAAGAAGTACCGCGTCAAGAAGCGCGAGGCTTTGCGGAAGCTGGAAACCACCGAGGCGAACCTCCAGCGCGTCCGGGACATCCAGGGCGAGATCAGCGCCCGCGTCGAGCCGCTGCGCCGCCAGGCCGAGCGGGCGCGGTCGCACCAGGAGCTGAAAGAGCGCCTGCGGGCCATCGAGAGCGCCCTGCTGGTGGTTGATCTGCGCTACGCCGAGGCCGAGCTGGTCGCCGCGCGGCTGGCCCGCGAGGCGGGGCAGGCACTGGCGGGCGACCAGGGGAAGCGGCTCGGCGAAGCCGAGTCCGAGGCGCAGGACGTGGCCGCCCGCTTCGCCGAGGCCGAGACGGTCTTGGAAGGGCGGCGGCGCGCGGACGCCGAGGCGGGCACGGCGACTGAGCGCGCGGAAAGCGGACGCGCCCTGGCCGCCCAGCGGGCGGAAAGCCTGGCCCAGTCCGTGCGGATGGCGGCGACGGAGCAGACGGAGCTGGAAGAGCGCCGGGCGCGGCTCGCCCAGCAGGCCGCCGGACTCGCGGCGGAACTGGCCCAGGCGCGGCAGGACGAATCGGCCCTGCGCGCGCAGGCGGGCGAGCGGCAGGCGCAGGCGCAGGCGCTGTCGGAGCGAATCGGCCACCTGACACGCGAGGCCGAGCGGCGGCGGGCGGCGGGCCAAGCCCTGGCCCGGCAGCAGGCCGCCCGCGAGTCGGAGGCGGCCCGTTTGGGGGCGCAGCAGGCCGCGTTAGAGGCCGGTCTCACCGCATTGGGCGAAGAAGCCGAGCGCGCGGCGGGGGCAGGGCAGGAGATGGCCGGGGAAGCGTCCGCCGCCCGCGCCCAGGCCGACGCGGCGCGGGCGGCCCTGGGCGAAGCCGAAAAAGAGGTCACGGAGGCGACCGCCACACGCGAAGCCGCCCGGCAAGCTGTCAGCGTTGTCGGAGCCAAGGCGCAAGCGGCGCAGTCTCAAGCGGTCGCGCTGTCCACCCGGCTGCGGACGTTGCAGGAGATGGAGGAGGCCCAGGAGGGCTACTTCGCGGGCGTCAAGGCCGTCTTCGGGGCCAGCCGCAGCGGCGCGCTTCGCGGCGAGTTCACCGTCGTCGCCGATTCGTTCCAGACCCCGCCGGGCTACGAGACCGCGCTGGAGACGGCCCTGGCCGCCAGCCTTCAGGACATCATTTCGGACACCGAAGAAGCCGCCAAAGCCGCCATCGCCTTCCTGCGCGAGAAGGGGGCGGGCCGGGCGACGTTTCTGCCACTCGACCGGATGCGTCCGGGCCGGGACACGTTAGACCTGGGCCGGGCCGAGGGCCAAGCCGGGGTGCGCGGGGCGGCCCTGGACATCATCACGTTCGACCCGAAGTACCGGCCTGCGCTGGAAGTGCTGCTGGGCCGCGTGTTCGTCTGCGAGACATTAGACGACGCCCTGCGCGCGTCGCAGGTCGCGCGCGGCTGGAACCGGGTCGTGACATTGACGGGCGAGATCGTCCTGCCATCCGGCGCGCTGACCGGCGGGCGGCAGGCGGGCCGGACCGCCAACATTCTGGGCCGCAAAACCGAGATCGCGGCCGGGCAGGCCGAGCTTGCGGCGCGGCAGCGCGAGCAGGAAAAGTGCCAGAGCGAGCTGGGCACGGCGCAGGGCGGGCGGGACACCGCCGAGGCGGCTTTGTCCGAGGCGCAGGCCGCCCGGCAGTCGGCCCAGGCCGCGCAGGCCGATGGCGAGCGCCGGGCCGACCGCGCGGCCAATGAGGCCAAAAGGGCGGACGACGCGCGCCTGTCGCTGGCCCGGCGGGTCGAGGCCGCCCGGACGGCCCTGGCCCAAGCAACGGACCGGGCCGCCCGCGCTTCGGAGGCCTTGGCCTCGGGCAGCGTCGCCACCTCGGACGCCGACGAGACACAGGCGGCCGAGTCGGCCCAGCTCGCCGCACTGGCCGGGGAGCGCGAGACGGTGCAGGGCGAGCTGACGTCGGCGCGGATCAGCCTCGCCGCCGTGGGCGAGAAGGCCGCCAGCCTCGACCGCGCGGCGCGTCAGGCAGGGGGCGAGGGCGACGCCCTGGCCGCGTCCGCCGCCCGGCGTGAAGCCCAGGCGCGGGCGGCGTCGGACGAGCTGGCCGCCCTGTCCGCCCAAGCCGCCCACCGCGAGCAGGAAGTCGCCGCCGCCCGCGCCGCCCGCGCCGCCGCCCAAATCGCCCTCGACGCGGCAATGTCGGCCCGCCAGGCGCTCCTGCACGAGTCCCACGCTGTCAACGCCCGGATGCGGACTCTGGCCGAGTCGCGCGCGCTTGCCCTTGACGCCGTCCACAAGCACGAGGTCCGCGAGGCCCGCCTCCAGGTCCAGCGGGACACGCAGGCGGCCCGGCTGTGGGACGAATACGAGATCTCGCTCGCCGGCGCGCTCGCCCTTGCCGACGACCCGGACGTGCCGCGCGGGACGCCCACCGAGGTCGCCCGCCTGCGCCGCGAGCTGCGGCTGCTGGGCGACGTCAACCCCGCCTCCATCGACGAATACGAAGAGGTCCGCGCCCGCCACGAGTTTCTGCTGGCCCAGGCCGCCGACCTGGACGAAGCCCGTGCCAAGCTCTTGGCTGCCATCCAGGAGATCGACGAGGGCACACGCGGCGTCTTTTTGGAGACGTTCCACGCCGTCGGCGCGGCCTTCGAGACCCTGTTCACCCGCCTGTTCGGCGGCGGCAAGACCGAATTAGTGTTGACCGCCCCGGACGACGTCTTAGAAACGGGCGTAGACATCCTGGTCCAGCCGCCCGGCAAGAAGCGCCAGCCGCTGGCCCTGCTCTCGGGCGGCGAGCGCGCATTAACGGCCGCCGCCCTCTTGTTCGCGTTCCTGACCGTCAAGCCCAGCCCGTTCTGCGTCTTGGACGAGGTGGACGCCCCCCTGGACGGCGCAAACGTCGAGCGCTTCGCCGATCTGCTGCGTGAGTTCGGGCAGAAGTCCCAGATGATCGTCATCACCCACAACCCGACCACGATGGAAGCCGCCCCGGTCTGGTACGGTGTCACCATGCAGCAGCCCGGCGGCGTCTCGCGCATCCTGGGCATGCAAATACCCGCGACGAGTTAAGCCGCGATTTTTTCGTTGTAGGCGCGGATGTGCCCGTAAGCATCACCGCGCTGCCGCTGTAGCTCTTCCAGGTCGTACTCCCGCTGCAAGTTGAGCCAGAGCTGCGGGCTGGTGCTGAAATACCTCCCTAGGCGCAGGGCGGTGTCGGGTGTGACCGCCCGCTCGCCCCGCACGATCCCCGCGATGCGCGCCGGCCCGACGCCGATGTCCCGCGCCAGCCGGGCGGTGGTAATGTTCAGCGGCTCCAAAAAGTCCAGCTTGAGGACTTCCCCTGGGTGAATGTTGGGCAGTGTGTCCATGATGTGTGCCTAATGATAATCCACGATCTCGACCTGCTCCGCGCCCCCCTCCGTCCAGACAAAGCAGATGCGCCATTGGTCGTTGATGCGGATAGAGTGCTGGCCTGCGCGCCTCCCCTTCAGCGCCTCCAAGCGGTTCCCCGGCGGTGACCGCAGATCGGCAAGCGTTTCCGCGCTGTGCAGGTAACGCAGCTTGCGCCGTGCCGTTCGCTGGATGTCCGGCGGCAGAACACGGGAGACGATCCCGCCGAAGATTCCCCGCGCTTCCTCGTCCCCGAAACTGACAATCACGCAGACCAGCCCTTCGCCCGCTCTCCGGGCTGATTCTACCTCAAACGGCGTCACCATGCAGCAGCCCGGCGGCGTCTCGCGCATCCTGGGCATGCAGGTGCCGGGCATCCCCCGGCGGGTTAGTCCCGCTCCCAGTCAGCCCCCACTCGCCCGCCGCCCGCCGGCGTGTTATCATAGTCCCAGCCGTTCCCTTGCTTCCGCCCTTTCCGTGCCCGGCCCTGCTTCTGAAAAAAAGCAGGGTTTTCTTGCGCTTGCCCGGCTTGGCACGGTTTCTGCTGTATAATACACCAGCTCTGTAATACAGCAGAGGCGGCCAAGAAAGGTGCGCCGTATGGCCCTCTGGCCTTCCTTATCTACCACCCGGAGAAAACGCACCATGCAAGCCGCTCCCAAGCTCTTTCCCTCCCGCGCGCCCAAAAGCCTCCTCGCCCTCGCCACCCTGGCCGCGCTCGGCCTGCCCGCCGTGCCCGCCGCCGCACAGACCACGGTTACCAACGCACAGACCACGATTGCCTACACCCTGAAGGACCTGGGGACGCTGGGCGGGACCAGCAGCGCCGGCTCCGGGGTCAACGACACCGGCCAGGTCGTCGGGGAATCCGACACGACTGGCGACGCCGCCTACCACGCCTTCCTCTCGGGGGCCAACGGCACGGGCCTGAACGACCTAGGGACGCTGGGCGGGACCAACAGCTTCGGCTATGGGGTCAACGCCAGCGGCCAAGTCGTCGGGTACTCCGACACGACCGGCGACGCCGCCTACCACGCCTTCCTCTACTCGGGCGGCTCGATGTTCGACCTGGACAGCCTGATCGCGCCCGGCACGGGCTTCACGCTGACGCGGGCCTCTGGCATCAGCGACACCGGCTTCATCACCGGCATCGGCACCAACAGCGCCGGCCAAGATGACGCCTTCCTGCTCACGCCCGCCGCCCCCAGCGCCGCCCCGGTCCCCGAGGGTTCGACGACGCTGTCCCTGGGCCTGATGCTGGTCCTGGGGCTGGGGACGCTGGCCCTGCGCGCCCGCCGCCGCAAGGCCGCCCGCCAGGTTGGGTAAGCGCCCCCTTATCCCCGCCCGCGCCGCGCCCCCCGTCTGACCCTCAAAGGTCAGGCGGGGGATTTTTCCGTTCCGCGCCCCTGCCGGTTTGCCCGGCGCGCGATTGCGATTATTTTCACGAAGTCGCCCCTTTTTCTTGACATCCGCCCGCGCGCGATTGTATAATGATGCTAACCAAAAAGGCCTCGGAATGGGGGCGACGCACATGATCAGTATCTGGTATCTGCTGATCGCGGGCGGCACGATGGGCACGGTCGCCCTGTTCGCGTTCCTGTGGGGCGTCAAAAGCGGCGCGTTCGAGAACGCCGAGGACGCCAAGTACATCGTGTTCCGCGACGAAGAAGATTAACGCAAAGACAAATAGGCACGAGCAATGGCAATCGACTACGACCGCGAGAAGCAGGAGCTGACGCGGCGCAATTTTCTGTCTCTGTCGGCGAACGGTCTGACTTTTCTAGGGGTGGCCGGGTCACTGGCGCTGTGCGGCAAGTTCTTCTGGCCCAACGTCTCCTACGGCCCGCCGTCCAAGTTCTCCATCGGCAAGCCCACGAACTTCCCCGACGGGGCCAAGCAGAACATCGCCGACCAGAAGGTCTCGATCATCCGGCATGGCGACCAGATCGGTGCCATCTCGATGGTCTGCCAGCACCTCGGCTGCACCGTGGCGGCCTCGCCCACGGGCTACGACTGCCCCTGCCACGGCTCCAAGTACGATGACATGGGCAACGTCACCCACGGCCCCGCCCTTGTTTCCCTCTTCTGGTTCGACATTGCCCTGACCCCGAGCGGCGACCTGGAAGTGGACAAAAGCAAGAAGTTCTCCGACCCCGCCCACTATTACAAAGTAGGGTAGAAAGCCTGCGCCATGAGCGTCAAAGAACTGCGTCCGAGCGGCCCCCCCTCCGGCCCCGACACCAACGGTACCGGCCGGCGTCCCGCCACGGGCGGACCGCTAACGCGGCTGGGCCGGGCCATCTACCGCCAGGCCCCCGAAGTCTGGGACAACCTCCGCCCGCCGGTCCTGCTGCACAACGTCTACAAGTCGGTCTTCCGCACCACGGCCTTCCCCAAGACCGAGCGCGAGCGGAGCGAGGCGTTCTTCAACTCGTTCCTGCTGCACATCCAGCCGGCCAAGATCGAGAAGCACGCCCTCCGGTTCACCTACACGTTCGGCCTGGGCCTGCTGTCGCTGTACATGTTCGTGCTGCTGACGGTCTCGGGCCTGCTGCTGATGTTCGTCTATGTGCCCTCGACTGAGCAGGCCTACAACCGGATGCTGGACCTGCACTCGTCGGTTTCGTTCGGCGGCATCCTGCGCGGGATGCACTTCTGGTCGGCCAACGCCATGATCGGCATCGTGTTCTTCCATATGTGCCGCGTCTTCTACACGGGCGCGTACAAAGCCCCACGCGAGTTCAACTGGGTCATCGGCGTGATCTTGATGGTGCTGACTTTGGTTCTCGGCTTCACGGGCTACCTGCTGCCGTGGGACCAGCTCGCCTTCTGGGCGATCACGGTCGGCGCGGGCATCGCCGGCAAGGCAAGCTGGATATCGGACCACATCAACGCCCTGCCGCACCCGCCCGGAGCGCCGGTCGTGCCCGACATCGGCCAAGCGACCCGCTGGGGGCTGCTGGGCGCGGACACCGTGGGCCAGGAGGCGCTGATCCGCTTCTACGTGCTCCACGTCGCCATCCTGCCGGTCGTAATGACCGTCTTCATCCTGTACCACATGTGGCGCATCCGTAAAGACGGCGGCATCTCCAGCCCGAAAGAGTCGCCGGAGTAGGCCATGTGGTCTCTGAAGGCGTACCTGTGGCTGCTGGTCGTCCTGGCGCTCTCGGGGTTGGCGCTGACTTTGATGTACGTACCGGTCGCTGCCCCCATCGTTTCGGCGCACCCGGCACAGCCAGGGCGAACGGCGGGAGGTTTCACGCGCGGTGTCCATTTCTGGGTCGCACAAATGGCCGTGCTCGCGGTCTTGGCGCATCTGGTCTGGTCGCTTCTCGTGAAAACGAACCGCCGTCTTACCGGCTGGGCGGCGAGCCTCTTCGTCCTGACCGGCCTTCTCGCATTCACGGGGTTCTTGTTACCGTGGGACGCGCTGGAAAACTGGCTTGACCGGACGGGCACCGGTCTGACGCTGATGCGCCTTTACGTGCTGCACGTTTTGCTGCTTCCGCTGCTCCTGTATCCGCTGGCGGTGGTCTATTTTCGGCGCACCCGCCGCGAGACGCCGATGGCGATGCCCGTCTCGCCCTAGAAGCACTCACCTATGAAACGAATCCGCGAAGAAGAGATTTTCCCGCGCAACCCGAACAAGACCTACGGCCTGATGGAGCTGGTCAAAGGCTCCTCCACGCGCGTAGATCGCGGGCCGGACGACATGGTCTCGTCGTGGCCGCACCTCTTGATCCGTGAGGCGGCCCTGTTCGCGGCCTGCTTCGCCGGCATCCTGGCCCTGTCCGTGTTCGCGCCGCCGCCGCTGGAGCTTGAGGCCAACCCGCAGAAGCCGCCGAACCCGGCCAAAGCGCCCTGGTACTTCCTGGGCCTGCAAGAGCTGGTCGCCTATGATGCCTTCTGGGGCGGGCTGGGCATTCCGGGCCTGGTCGTGATCGGGCTGATGGTTATCCCCTACCTTGACCGGCACCACAGCGGCATCGGGCGCTGGTTCGCCAAGAGCCGCCGCACGGCCTGTGCGCTGTGGACGCTGTACGTGGTCATCGTAGTCGTGCTGATCATCATCGGGACGTACTTCCGCGGCCCCAACTGGGCGTGGTTCTGGCCGGGCGACATGCCGAAGGAAGTGCAGTAGCCCTGCCTCTTGCATCTTAGAAAACGCCCGCGCCCGGCGCGTGACACCAGACAGGTAATTTTCACCCATGTTCGGCTTCAAGTCAATGGTCTCCAAGTTCGCCTTCTGGAGCGTCGTGCTGCTCGTGCTCGTCGGCATCACCGCCTACAAGTCGCTGTGGAACAACCAGAACGCCGACACGCACGAGTTCACCTACTGGCAGAACCAATACAAGCAGGCGGCGGCGACCCTGGCGTCCGACCCCGCCGTCAAGCAGGCCGCCCTGGACACGCCCATTGCGGTCAACCAGGTCACGGTTTTGCAGTTCCCCCTGCTCCAGGCCGACGGCTCGACCCAGCAGCGCGTGGACCGGTGTCAGTCCTGCCACGCGGGCCTGGGCAACCCAAGCATGACGGCGGAAAACCTCATCAGTGTCCTCGATCACAGGACGGTCAAAACGGAAGACCTGGCGGCCTATCTCAGCGACCCCGCCCACGCCGAGACGCTGTCGGCGATCAAGACCTTGGGCGCGCACCCCGGCATCCGCCTGGAGTCCGGCGACAGCCCGCACGACCTGGGCGTCATCCACGGGGCGAAGTTCTCCTACGGCATCGCCACCAATGCCAGCGTGACCGACGGCGACAAGGCCGACTACCAGTACCAGAAGATCAATCTGAAGCAGCACCCGTTCCCGACCTTCGGCTGCACCACCTGTCACTACGGCACGGGCCGCGAGCTGATCCAGAACAGCGCCCACGGCAACCCCGAGCACTCGCTGACGCCGATGCTGCCCGCTAAGTATATGGAGGCCGCCTGCGCCCAGTGCCACGCGCAGTACGACGCCAAGACGTTCAAGATCAGCTACCAGGCCCCGCTGTCTTCGTCCCGCATCATCAAGCTCCTGGACGGCGCGGACGTGGGCGCGGACGGGGTACAGGCTTATTTGAATGACCCCGCCCACGCCGCGACGGCGCAGACGGTGCAGTACGTGGCGGGCCAGCCGCAGATGCAGACCATCGCGCGCGGCGAGGGGCTGTTCCAGGCGCAGGCCTGCTACGGCTGCCACAAGATCGAGGGCTTTTCCAAAGGCAACGTCGGCCCCGAGCTGACCAACGAGGGCCGCGTCGCGGGCGGGACCACGAAAATCGCCCACCAGCTCTGGGACCCGCGCTACCAGGTCGCCTCGTGCGTCATGCCCTACTTCTTCGCCACGCGCAAAACCAACAGCGACCTGCCGCCCGGCGGCGTCGTCGGCAACCCGAACGCCGCCATCGAGACCGTAGACCCACGATCCACAAAGGTTACGCCCGCCCCCGTGACTGTGGAAGGCTCGCCGGACTACAACGAAGACGTCGCCACCTCGCTCCGCGGGCGCGGCTACATCGCCGACGCCGCGCGGCAGGGGGACGTGGACGCCTTGGTCACGTTCGTCGCCTCGCAGACCGGCCAGAACTATTCCAGCAGCCAGGCCAGCCGATTCACGACGGTGGCCGCCTACAACATCTCCCGGCCCGCCGACGTCGAAGTCTCGGCCGTCGTGGGCAAGCAGCTCTTCGAGCAGTCGGGGTGCTACGCCTGTCACTACATCGGCAACCCGGACAAGGCGCACATCACGGGCGACCCCGACTTCGGCAAAGGCGGCGTCGCTGGCCCCGAGCTATCGTGGGAAGGGACGCGCCACTCGCAAAAGTGGCTGATCGAGCATTACAAGAACCCGCAGGCCTTCGTGCCCGGCTCGATCATGCCCATCTTCCCGTTCTCCAATTCGCAGCGCGCGGCGCTGTCGGCGTATGACGCCTCGTTGCGTCCGTCCAAGGCGTCCGCGCGGCCCGTCTCGCCCGACCAGGACCTCCCGGCAGGATACGTCGATCAGCCGTAACGGCTTGCCCTGCGGGGCGGCTAGAATCAAGGACATTCACGTATGGCACAGAACTACAAATCGGACCCCGGCCCGGACCCGGCCAACGAATCGGACCCGAAGCGGCCTGGCTTCCACTATTACTCCGGCGGCGAGATCAAGGAGCTGGAGAACACCAACGTCAGCCCGCTGCTGTGGGGCTTCTGGACCCTGGTGATCTTGGGAGCCGTCGGCTACCTGATCTTCGGCGGCGCGCTCGGCCCGAACTCACCGATGGGCGGCTTCAAGCCGTCTTCGGGGTCCACGGCCAGCCTCGCCAAGGTGCAGACCGAACTGGATCAGAAGGCGACCATGAGCGAGGGCGTCCGGCAGGCCGACATGAGCCGCATCATGCCCGCCGTCTACACGGTTGCGCCGGGTGAGTCGATGGAGCAGTCCATTGCCAACGGCTCCAACATCTACCAGTCCTACTGCATCGGCTGCCACGGCCCCAACCAGGACGGCAACGGCGTCAACGCCGCCTCGCTCAACCCCAAGCCGCGCAACCTGCATGACGCCCCCTTCATGCGCGAAACGCTGAACTACGACCGGATCAACTCGTCGCTGCACTACGGCGTCCACGGCACGGCCATGCCGCGCTGGGAGAACACGCTGAGCGAGCGCGAGATTCAGGAGGTCATCTCCTACGTCCTGAGCCTGACCTGGGACAAGTCCGGCGCGACGGCCACGCCCGCCGCCGTCGGCGTCAGCGCGAGCGGCGCGGCCAAGAAGACCGGCGGCCTGGCCCAACCCGGCAAGTCGGTCACGGGGTCGGCGACGGGCACGGCGGGCGGCTCGTTCGTCAAGGGCGGCAGCGTCTCCGACTCGCCCGCCCCGATCACGCCGACGGTGGAAGGCAACCCCGCCGCATCCACCAGCACGGCCCCGCCGACCCAGTCCGGTCAGGCATCGGGGGCGACCCCGGTCGGTGCGGGCCACCCCGACGTAAGCGACCAGAATGGCGGCCCGCAGGCCGTCCCGACGACAGCCTCTCCCAAAGCGCCGACCGGCGCACAGGCCGGCTACCCGCTTCCAGGCGGGACCCGTTAGGGACTTACGGAAAGAAACATCATGGCAGTTCAACAGATCATGCGGATGCAGCCCGGCGCGGCCACCGACAAGATCGAGCACGAAGACCTCGCGGCGAAATGGGCCTTGTGGGCCGGCATCGGCTACCTGCTCTTGTTCGGGGTCATCGGCCTGATCGCCTCGGTCAAGTTCATGGTGCCGGACCTGTTCTACGGATTCAACTGGCTGTCGTGGCCGCGCATCCGGCCCGTCCACGTCCAGGGCATGATCTTCGGCTGGGCGCTGCCCGTGTTCATGTCCATGTTCTACTACATGGTCCCGCGCCTGACCGGCACCAAGCTGTTCAGCGAGAAGCTGGGCATCGCCACGACATTGGTTTGGTCCACGGGCGTCGCGCTGATGATCCTCGGCGTCCTGAACCCGATGGACACGGTCAACCCCTGGATCATGACCAAGGGCAAAGAGTACGAGGAATGGCCGGTCATCTCCAGCATCTTCATGGTCGCGGGCTGGCTGATGCTGACGTTCAACATCTGGAAGACGTTCCTGAGGCGCACTTACAAGCAGATGTACGTCGCCCTGTGGTACGTCATGGGCTGCGTTTTGTGGACTTCGTTCGTGTATGTCATCGGCAACTGGCCCTCGCAGCTTTTGCCGTCCACGTCGTTCATGGGCCTGAACGACGCCAACGTCAACTGGTTCTACGGCCACAGCGTCGTCGGCCTGATCGCCACGCCGGCCGCGCTCGCGACCGCCTACTACTTCCTGCCGAAGTCGGCGAACGTCCCCCTGTACAGCCACAAGCTGTCGCTGATCGGCTTCTGGACACTCGGCTCGATCTACATCTGGAACGGCGCGCACCACATGATCTACGGGCCGATCCCGTACTGGCTCCAGACGGTGGCGACGATCTTCTCGTTCCTGCTGTTCGTGCCCGTGCTGTCCGCCGTGACCAACTTCTTCGGGACCGTCCGTGGCGAGTGGCACCAGCTCCGCACCAACGTGCCGCTGAAGTTCATCATCGCCGGGACCGTGTTCTACCTGCTGGTCTCGACCCAAGGCTCGTTCCAGGCCCTGCGCGCCTTGAACGCCGTGACCCACTTCACCGACTGGGTGATCGGGCACTCGCACATGGCGATGTTCGGCTTCGTGACCTTCTACGCCTTCGCGGGCTGCTACTACGCCGTGCCGCGCATGTACAAGAAGCCGCTGTACTCCGAAGGCATGGCCGATTGGCACTTCTGGCTGTCGTTCCTGGGCTTTATCCTGTTCAGCACCGCGCTGTGGATCGGCGGCTTCAACCAGGGCATGGAGTGGAACAACCCGACCCTGCCGTTCATCAACACTGTCAACGACATGAAGCCGTTCTGGCACGTCCGCGCAGGCGGGGCCGCGCTGATGGTGATCGGCTTGTTCCTGCTGGCCTTCAACCTGTACAAGACCGCCACCGGCCCGTCAGTGATCGACGAAGGTGGGCAGAACCTAGACGCCGCTTCGCCCCGGACGCCGAGTACGTTAACGGCATCCGTCCGCTAGAGGCTTAGAAGAACCCAATGCTCCAAATAGTCATCCCCCTGTTGTTCCTGGTACTGGTTGGCATCCTGCTCGGCATCATCCGCCAGGTGCCCGAGAAGAGTGCGCTGCTGACGGGCCTGGGTATCGCCATGACCTTCATCATCGGCCTGACTTTCGTGTCGATCCTGCCGTCGTTCAACGAGAACTGGTCGCAGAACACGGCCCGCAACGCGGGCCGCTACCACGCAATCTACACGACGCAGGAACTGGCGGCGGCGGAGCGCGAGAACCGGACGCCGCAGGAGTTCGCCGGGGACGTCCGCAACCCCAACAACCCGGAACTGGCGGGCTATACTATCCCCCAGCAGCGAGGCAGGCGCATCTACCAGCGCGAGGGCTGTATGTACTGCCACTCGCAGCAGATCCGGCCTCTGACCAATGAAATCAAGCGCTACTCCATCGGCACCAGCGTCGCGCCCATCGCCGACGAGCGGGAATACATCTGGGACCAGCCGCACTTCCTGGGCACCCGGCGCATCGGCCCGGACCTGTCGCGCGAGGGCGGCAAGCTCAGCGACGACTGGCACTACTCCCACTTCTACTACCCGCGCCAGATGGTGCCCGGCTCGATCATGCCGGCCTTTACCTGGCTGTTCCACTTCGCGCCGGACGATCTGGTCAAGGCCAACCCAATCCCGACGCAGGACGCGCGCGACCTGGTCGCCTACGTGCAGACGCTGGGCTACGGGCGGCTCGTTCCCGACGGCAAGGGCGGCTGGCGGCCCTGGCTGAAGCCCGAGGATCAGCAGTACACCCAGGCGACTGGCCAGGCCCAGGTCGAGCGCGCCGACAAGCCCGTCCGGGGCGGCGACAAGGTCTCGCCCACCAACCGGATCACGCCGGGCGGAACTTTGTAGTCCCGTCGGAGCGGTATATGACAAGCAAGGGCGGGCGCTCACGCGCCCGCCTTTTGTCTGTCACCTTTTGTCTGTCACGCAGGCCTCTTCCGCCCGTGAGATTGGGGCTGAAGCTCGGCGACCCCACCGGCCCCGCCGCTTTGTCCCGGTGAGTGACGCCCATGATCGACCTGACCCACCGCGTCATCCAGACGCCCCGCACGCCGACACCAACCCGCGCCGTCCGCGGCGGCGTGCGCTGGCACGTCCCCCGCCGCGCCCTGCAAGTCCTGGTCGCCGTCCTGCTCGCCGCCCTGCCGCTGACGAACGGGCTGCGGCTGGATTTGCGCCGGGGCGAGTTCTACTTTGCCTGGCACCGCATGGCTGCACACGACCTGTTCCTGCTGTTCTGGGTGTCCATGCTCGGCGTTTCGCTGCTTTCGGCGGTATCGTTTTTGTATGGCCGTCTCTGGTGCGGGTGGGTCTGCCCACAGACATTGGCCTCCGATTTCGCCGACTCGCTCCGGGCGCGGCTGGACAAGGCCTTCAAGACGCGGCCCGGTCGGCCCCGCTTTCTGCTGTCCCGGTCGGTCTGGGCGCTGGGCGTTCTGGCCGTCTCGCTGGCCGGCGGGGTCGTGCTGGCCTGCTACTGGCTCGCGCCGCCCGAAGTTTTCCGTGCTGCGCGCGCGCCGTGGCGGGACTGGGCGGCGGGTCTGGCGGTCTATTTGACGGCGGGCGCTCTGGCCGCCGACATGCTCTGGCTGCGCCGCAAGTTCTGCTCCCACCTCTGCCCCTACGGGCCGCTGATGAGCGTGGTCGGCGACCGTAACACACTCGCTGTACGCTTCCTGGACGAACGCCAAGACGACTGCATCGGGTGCCACAAGTGTGAAACGGACTGCCCGATGGGGATCGACATCAAGCAGGGCGTCGGCCAGCACTCGTGCATCGGGTGCGGCGAGTGCATCGATTCGTGCAATGAGGTCCTGGGGCCGCGCGGCAAGGCGGGGCTGATCGAGTTCCGCTACGGGCTGGACCCGGAGCGGGCCACGCCCGCCCTGACCTGGCCGCAGCGGCTGGGCTTCTGGGACGCCCGGCGGGTCGCCGTCGCCGCCTGCGTTCCCTTGTGCCTGGCCGTGGTCGTGTTCCTGATTTACGGCACCCTGCCGCTCTCAGCCAGCGTCAACGCCCGCGGGGCCATCGCGCGCGTGGGGGCAGAAGTGCATAACGGCTACCAGTTGACCGTCGGCAACAACGGTCCACGCGCCACCCGATTCGCCCTGTCCGTCGAGGGCCTGCCCCAAGCCGTCATCACGCCCGCGAGCATCACACTCGGCGGGCACGACAGCCAGGTCGTTGATGTTACGGTGAGTGGGGAAGCCGCCGCATTGCCCTTGGGCCGGACACCGATCCGCCTGCGCGTGTCGGGGCCGGGCGGGGGTCAAGTCGTCAAGACGATCTTTTATACGCCGAGGCCGTGAAGACGGGCAGGGAGCCATGAACATTGTCGCGATCTCGGGAAGCCTGCGGGCAGCGTCGTCCAACGCGGCCCTGCTGCGCGCGTTTATTGCCCTGGCCCCGGACGGCATGGACATCGCAGTCTATGACGGGCTGGGCGACCTACCGCACTATAGCCCCGAGCGGGATCATTATCATGCGCGCGATCTCGGCGCGTCACCGGACGCGGTCAGGGCCTTGCGGTCAGCCATCGGGGCCGCCGACGGTGCGATCATCTGCACACCGGAATATGCCTACGGCATCCCCGGCAGCCTCAAAAACGCCCTGGACTGGCTCGTCTCATCGGGCGAGCTGTGGCGCAAGCCCGTCGCGGCCATCAGCGCCTCCCCATCTGCAAACGGCGGGGATAAAGCACACGCCGCGCTGCTGCTGACGCTGTCCGCTTTGGAGGCTACGGTCCCCGAGCGGGCGCGGCTGGTCGTGCCGTCCGTCAAGACGGTTCTTGGCGCAGACGGGGCGCTGATCGACCCGGCAACCGTGGACGCTCTTCGTTCCGTCCTCGATGCACTCGCCCAGGCAGTCGCCGCGCCCACTTTGGAAGGGGAATAGTCTTATGCCACGCACCTGGAGCAACGTCCGCTATACCGAGACCCGAAGTTCCGCCCAGCGCGCGAGGAACAAGCCGTCCAGCCTCACGCTATTCGTCTTCCTGATCCTCTTCAACCTGCTGCTTTTCGGCGGCCTGATCGCCTTCACGATGAACACCGTTTTGCGCCACCCGATCACCGAAATCCCGAACCTGGCGCACCCGCCGAAGGACGATTAGAAGCCGCTAACCCCTATGGCCCCTGCCCTCACCTGTGACCTCTGCGGACTGCCTGCGCGCGCGCCCATCCGCGCCGAAGTCGGGGCCTGTCCGCATACGTTCTGCTGTGCAGGCTGCCGGCAGGTCTATCAGATTTTAGTGGAGAGCGATCAGCTCGGCGACGGCGCGGACCCGACAGGGACGGCGCTGTACCAGCAGTGCCTCCAGATGGGCCTGATCGCCCGGCCCGACACGCCCTCGGATGACCGCGTATGTCCTTCCTCTCCCCCAGATTTGGGGGCCGGGGGGGCACAAGCCGCCGACACGCTGGAGACCACGCGCGAGGCGGCCTTTCAGGTCGGCGGGATGTGGTGCGCGTCCTGCGCCTGGCTCATCGAGCACGCCCTGGACCAGATGAAGGGCGTCGAGAAGAGCCGCGTGTTCTTTGCCTCGGACGTCGTCAAGGTCGTCTACAAGCCCGCGCGGGTCTCGCCCGAGGCACTGGCCGCGACCATCCGCCGGCTGGGCTACGGCGCGGACCCGTATACGGGCGAGAGCGCCCAGGCCGACAGTCCGGCCCAGCGCGCCCGGCGCGGGCTTTTCGTCCGGGCCGTCGTCGCGCTCATCTTCGCGGTCAACGCCGGCATGTTCCAGCTCCCGTTCTACGCGGACTTCTTCGCGCGGCAGGGGCTGTCCACCGACGCGATCCACGCCCTCCCGCGCATCGAGATGGCGCTGTCGCTGCCCGTGCTGTGGGCCGGGTGGCCGATCTTTGCCAAAGCCTGGGGGGCGGCCCGCAAGGGCGCGGCGGTGATGGAAACGCTGATCACGCTGGGCGTCGCCGTTTCGTTCGCGTACAGCGCGTGGGCCGTCGCGCACGGCGGCGTCCACGTCTACTTCGACACGGGCGACATGCTGGTCAGCCTGATTCTGGTCGGCAAGCACATCGAGTCGGGCGCGCGGCACGACGCCTCGGGGGCCATCGCGCTGCTGCACGGCCTGCTGCCGAAGAAGGCGACTGTCCGAGCGCCGGACGGGCGCGAGGTCTTGGTGGCCCTGGAGAAACTGGGGGCGGGGGACCGGGTGGTCGTCCGCCCCGGCGAGCGCATCCCGAGCGACGGGCGCGTGGCCGAAGGCGCGGCCCTGGTGGATGAAAGCCTGCTGTCCGGCGAGGCCCGGCCCGTCGCCAAGCGCATCGGCGACGGTGTCATCGGCGGCACGGTCGCGACGGATGCGCCTCTGGTTGTCGAAGTCACGCAGACGGGGGGCGAAACGACCCTGGCGCAGATGATCGCCCTGGTGGAAGAGGCGCTGGCCGCCAAATCCCCGGTCGAGCAGTGGGCGGACCGCATCTCGCGCCGCTTCGTGCCCGCCATCATCGCCCTGGCGCTCCTGACCGCGATTGTTCTCTTGCTGCTGGGCCGCGCGCCCGCCGACGTGTTGGTGCGGGCCGTCACGGTGCTTGTCATCGCCTGCCCCTGCGCGCTGGGCCTGGCGACGCCGCTGGCCGTGACCACGGGCATCGGGGCGGCGGCAGCGCGCGGCATTCTCATCGGCAACGCAGACGTCCTCCAGACCCTGCCCAACGTCCGCCGCTTGCTGCTGGACAAGACGGGGACGCTGACCGAGGGCCGCTTCGCCGTCCGTTTGTTCACCGGCACACCCGACGACCTGGCCGCCCTGGGCGCACTGGAAGACCCGTCGGAACACCCCCTGGCCCGCGCCCTGGTCGCCCACGCCCGCGCGCAGGGCTTGGCCTTCCTGCCCGCCCACGACTTCACCCGCCACGAGGGCGAGGGCGTTACCGGCACCGTCGGCGACGAGTCGTGGTTCGTCGGTAACCGCGCCCTGTGCGCCGCCCGCTCCGCCCCCATCCCTGAACTTCTAGAGCAGCAAGCGCAGGAAGCCGAAACCCAAGCCCAGACCGCCCTCTTTTACGGCACTCTGACCCCCTCCCTGACGGGGACGGGGGTGGGTTCCATACGCGGCCTGCTGACCCTGGGCGACGCCCTGCGTCCCGGCGCGCGCGAAGCGGTTCAAGCCTTGCGAGCGGCGGGTCTGGCCGTCGAGGTCGTCTCAGGCGACGCCCCGGCGACCACCGAGGCCGTGGCCCGCGCCGCCGGCCTGGACGCCTTCGCTGCCGCCGTCACGCCCGCCGGCAAGGCCGCCCGCGTCCGGCTGGCCCAAAGCACAGGGGCGGTCGTCGCGCTGGCCGGCGACGGCATCAACGACGCCCCCGCGCTGGCCCAGTCCGACGTCGGCATTGCCTTCGGGTCGGGCACGGAGATCGCCCGCCGGGCCGCCGACATCACCCTGGTCGGCGACGACCTCCTGCGCCTGGCCGACCTGTTCACTCTAGCCCGCCGGACCGCCGATGTCATCCGCCAGAACCTCTTCTGGGCCTGCCTCTACAACGCCGTCTGCATCCCCCTGGCCGTCGTGGGCGTCATCCGCAACCCCATCTTCGCCGCCGGGGCTATGCTCATCAGCAGCCTCAGCGTCGTCCTCAACACCAAGCGCCTCCGCCGCCAGCTTGCCCAAACGCGCTGACTCTGGCGTCTCGTTCGCCTTTCACAATTCGCCGCGAAACACATCGAGTTTGGCTTGATCTTGGCCGATGGGATCGGGTAGGATCGGATCGCCTTTGCCCTGAGAGGAATCCGACCCTTGCCCGTCTCCCCGCCCGCCTCTTTTGATGACCCGTTCGACCCCGCCGCGTGGGCCGAGCCGTCCGCCTGCGCCCAGGCGCTCATGGCTCCCATCACCGACGCCGCACCCGATGCCGTCCGCGAGGCCCGCCCCGGCTACGATATGCCCGCCGCGCCCTTCTACGCCAGCCCCGACGGGAGCTTGCGGCTGTACCAGGCCGACGCCCTGGACCTGCTGCGCCGGATGCGCGACGAGTCCGTGGACATGGTGTTCGCCGACCCGCCCTACTTCCTCTCGAACGGCGGCGTGACGTGCGTCGGCGGGCGCATGGTGCGCGTGGACAAGGGCAACTGGGACAAGTCGCAGGGCATCACGGGCGACCACAATTTCAACCTGCTCTGGCTGGACCAATGCCGCCGGGTCCTCAAGCCCAACGGGACGCTCTGGGTCACGGGCACCTCGCACAACATCCACAGCGTCGGCTACGGCCTACAAGTGCTGGACTACAAGATACTCAATGACATCGCGTGGTACAAGGTGAACCCGCCGCCGAACCTCGCCTGCCGCTACTTCACCCACGCCACTGAGACAATTCTGTGGGCTGCTAAGAGCGCCAAGAGCCGCCACACGTTCCACTACCCCTTGATGAAGGAGCAGAACGGCGGCAAGCAGATGCAGTCCTTGTGGCACATCCAGCCGCCCGGCAAGTCCGAGAAGCGCCACGGCAAGCACCCCACCCAGAAGCCCGAGGCCCTGCTGTGGCGCATTGTTGCCGCGAGCACCAATCCCGGCGAACTGGTCTTAGACCCCTTCTGCGGCTCGGCCACCACGGGCGTCGCCTGCGCCCGCCTGGGCCGCCGCTTTATCGGGATTGAGCGGGAAACCGAGCATTTGGAACTGGCCGCCAAGCGGCTGGAGGAGGAAACGCGGATGGAGCAGACGCAGCCTACCCTGTCTTTTAATGTAAGCTATCTTACGGGGGGGGGTTAGGATGGAACGCGAAGAAGCACTCTGCCTCCTCCAAGCGATCAAAGACAGCGACCTTGTGGAGTTAGCATCCAAGCACGGCCGCCGGATCTTCTACGAGAAGGAAGTGGAAGGGCAGATCAAGCGCACTCTCAACAAGGGCTGGGCCGGCCTCACCCTGGAAGCCTATCTTGGGCTGAAACCCAACTCCCGCCGCGAGCCGAACGGGGGAAGCTGGGAACTCAAGCAGGTGTCGCTGAAGCGTCAGGCTTCGGGGGAGTACGTCGCCAAGGAAACCATGCAGATTACGATGCTGGACCGGCAGCACGTCCTCGCCCACCCTTTTGAGGCCAGCCACGTCCTGCACAAAATCGGACGCTTTATCATCGTCGCGCGGCTGTATGTGGACAAATACGAGACCTCATCGCCCGTCGCCATCGTCCGCCCCGCCGACATTTCAATGGAGGCGGCGGGCATCTATCAACAGGTCGCCAAAGACTATGAGATGATCCGGCGGACGCTAGCCGAGTCTGAGAGGCCGCACACAACCACCGGCGAGTTGATCCAAATCCGCACCAAAGGCCAGAAGGACAGTTCCACCTATGCCTTCTACGCAACGACGCGCTTTGTCAACATCTTGCTTGGGCTGAACAAGTAGCGGCAGGAATAGGCGCTGACATGATCTAACCTCAGTGCATGAACAAACCGGCTGCGAACACACGGATTTGGAAGGACGTAGTTGCTGAAGCTCTCACAGAGTTGGGAGGGCAAGCTCATGTCAACGAAATCACTAAGATTGCTCTGAAAGACCCCAAAGCCGCCGCCAACCGGCACATTGCCAAGAAGGTGCAACAGGTCGTTCGTTCCTACTCCATTTTTGAAACGGTCCAGGAGGGGTCCGGGGTTTACCGATTCGCTGGCCTGGCTCCAACACCGCCGCCTGCACCACCGCCTGCACCGCCGCCTCCCACACCGCCAGCCACACTGCCAGCCACACTGCCTTCGGTGACAGACGAGATTCAGGGGATGCTTCTCGCTATCGGCAGGATTTATGGGTACGGGGTGTATGCGCCTGCCAACGACCGCACAATGAGGAAGTTCAACGGCCAGCCCTTGGGCACGTTAGCGGACATCGCCACCGACCTGAAACCAATCGTCGGCCCGAGCAAGGCAGCCGTGGTTCAGAGGATAGACGTTCTTTGGTTTGAGGAGGATGATATAAGCGTTTTCCCATCTTACGGGTTTGAGGTTGAACACACGACGCTCATTCATACGGGCTTGAATCGTCTGGCAGAAATCCCGCGCCGTTTCAACCCGCGCTTGTTTATTGTCGGTGACGACACGAAAGATCAGGCGCTGTTTAACAACTTGCTCACTCAGAATGTTTACAAGCCTTTACAGTCTCGCGTCGCCTTCCAAACCTTCGACGACGTCCGAGGGCTTTATCATGCGGCCATCTCCTATCAGAAGGCAAACGAAGACAACCAACAGGCGATGAGTGCTTTTGGGGTGGACCTGGCAAAGTAAGACATTAGGCAGAGCAGGGGTCACAGGAGGCGGGCGAGGACGAGGCAGGCGTCGTCTTGGAGGCTGCCGTCCGCGAAGGCGCGGGCACCATCGAGGAACGGTTGGCCGATGCCGCGCTCAGGCGGTCACGGAATAGTGTGAGCTGATGTGCTTATACCGGCAGAACCAGGCCCAGAGTGGCTATGGGGCAGTTGTTTCTGTGCCCTTCTCGTGCAGTATCTTCAACCCTTCCGGCATCGATTCCAGAACGCGCAGGAGGTTGGAGATTGCCTGGGACGGCAGCACTTCGCCGCTCTCGTACTTGTGGAAGGCGTTCGGCCCGCCCCCCAGCAGCGACCCGGCCGCCTGCTGGTTCAGGCCGAGCTTCTTGCGGATGCGGCGCACCTCGCCCGGCAGGACCAGGTGTTCCGCCTGCGCCTTCAGCCGGTTCAACTGCCGATCTGAGACGTCCATGTCCCGACCGTCTATAACTCTCTCCCCACACTCACAGTACCAGCCGGGCATGTCAAAAGTAGCGGACAATCCTTTGTAGGTGATGGTCATGGGCCGGACATCTCGGGTCATGACCCCGCCGCACTCGTGGCAGGTTGGGCTGTTCTCGGGGTTCATGGCTCTGCCTCGACGCTCCAATCCTCATATCGGTCGGTGATTTTGGAGAAGTGAGCGGTGTTGGCGGTGACGACCGTGAAGCCGTTGACGATGGCTACGGCGGCGATGCGGCAGTCTTGGGTGCCGGTGCGTTTGACCGAGGCGGGCCAGGATTGAAAGAGACGTTCGGCATCCTCATCGTACCGCAGGATGGAAGTCCTATTCAGATCCCGCAAATTGTCTAGGAGGTAATCGTAGGCAACGGAGAGTTTGGGGTCTTTGCGGCTACGAAGTTGGTTGATGTAATCCAGGCGGCCCCGAAGCAGCTCCTCCGGCGTGATGGCGCAGAGATAGATCGCACTCTGGGGCACCTGCGAGACGCGGCGCTTGATAAGGCCGTGGCCTTGCAGGAGCTTAGAATAAGTATCAGTGTCCAGGACGTACACCGCCTACTCCGCCTCGTCCCATTCCGCATCCATCTCCGCCCGGTGGCGGCGGATGGACTCCATCACCGCGTCCCACGAAGGATCGTCTTTGTAGCGGCCAGCGGATTCTAGCCACGGATTTGGCTCCCGCGCGTCCGCGTCTGGGGCAGCGGGCGTCGCCGGGGGAGAAGTTCTGGTTGTCTCTGTGGTTTCCATAGTCGCCTCCCTAAGATTATGGCACAAGTCGCTCGGCTTTACTCGCCGCGCAGCGTCTCGAACAGAGCCAAAGCTTGGCTGAGGCGGGCGGGGAAGAGCCAGCGGGGGAGGGGGAAGGCGTGCCAGCCGCCCATGCCGTCCAGGTCGGCGGGGAAGATGGGGTACAGGCCTGCGGCGTAGAGGACGGCGGAAACGGGGTCGGTGTCGGCCTGACCGTCGGACGACAGCAGGGCGAGGGGGCCGAAGGGGCTGATCTCGATCTGGACCGGGCCGGACTCGGTTTCGAGCAGGAGCGACGGCAGGGCGTCGGCCTGGGCAGCGTCGTCCAGGCGGGAGAGCGGGCCGAGGTCGGCGAGGGCAGTTAAGGGCAGGTCGGGCACGGCCAGCAGGCCGTCGAAGGCCGCGTCGGATGTCCTACGCCCTGCCTGGCGCTCGACGTGGGTGAGAACACGACCGACGGCCTCGGCGGCGTTCTTCGGGGGCGGCAGGCCGTCGCCCTTCTGCCAGCGCGCGCCGCCTGCGGGCGGGTCTTCAGGCTGGTCTTCGGGCACGGTCACGACTCGACGCTCTGCAACGTATCCAGGAAGCGCGGGAAGAAGCCCAGCTTGCGCCCGCCCAGCCCGCGCAGGATGTCCTGAAAATGGGAGGCGTTGCCGCTCGACGCCAGCAGCGTCACCAGAGTCCGGCCCTTCTGCACGTCGGCATGGTAGCCGCGCGCGGCCTGCTGCGGGATGCCGCCCGAGGTCACGACGCCGACGATGGCCCCCAGGATGCCGCCGACCAGGGCGCTCACGAGCTGCCAGGCCAGCGCGTGGGCGGCGATGGACGGCTCCAGCGACTGGAAGAAGACCAGCAGCGCCGCCGCAAGCGACGCCAGGGGGGCACCGGCGACGAACCCGACAATGGCGCGCGGGGCCATCTCGTCCACGGCGTTGATGGGCCGCTCAACGTCGTGCGTCTCGACCTCGCGCACCCCGGTCGCCAGCGTGTCCGAGTCCGGCCCGTTGTGGTCGTCGGCCGTCCCCGCCGCCCCGCCCGCCCCGTGGTAGACCAGGGTGATGTCGGCGAGCGGCACCCCCTCGTCCACCAGGGCCTGCGCCGCCCGCTCGGCCTGCGCGTTGTCGTCGAAAACCGCCACTACTGTTCCGGCCATTCGTTGTCTCCCTGTGAAAAACCTCTACCCCCGCACCCCCGCCTTGACCAGTGTTCCCAGACGCATCGAGTGCGCGTGACAGATCGCCACGGCCAGGGCGTCGGCGGCGTCATCGGGCTTGGGCAAGGCGGCCAGGCCCAGAAGCCGCGTCACCATGAACTGCACCTGCTTCTTCTCGGCCCGGCCCGTACCCACGACCGCGCTCTTGACCTGGGTAGGCGTGTACTCGGTCCAGGGCAGCCCGCGCTGGGCGAGGGCGAGTAAAATCACGCCCAGCGCGCGGCCCACCGGGATGCCCGTGGTGACGTTGTTGGTGAAGAACAGCCGCTCGGTCGCCACCTCTTCGGGCCGCCACTCATCCAGCAGCACGTTGAACTGGTCGTAGATCGTCCGAAGGCGTTTCGGGGCGTCGTCGCCCGGCGGCGTCACGATGACGCCGCCGGCGCGGTACGTCACCCGGTCGCCGCGCTTCTCGATCACCCCAAAGCCCGTCGTCGCCGTGCCGGGGTCGATGCCGATGAGGATCATAGAAAAGTCATATCCCCTCGCCCGCCCTCTTCACAGCCGCACGACCTCACCCGTCCGAGCCGATTGGTAGACGGCCAGCACCAGCTCGACCGCCTTGCGGCCCTCTTCGCCGTCCACGGCGGGGCGGCGGCCCGTCCGGCAGCAGTCCACGAAGTCCGCGAGCTGCGCCCGGTGCGCCTCGCCCCAGACGGCGGCGGGGTCGGACGCGGCACCCAGCGCCCCCGCCGAAGCACTCGCCGCCTGCGTCCCGCCCTGGGCGACCTGGACCGCGTGGGCCTGGGCAAGCTCCCCGCCGCCCGCCGGCCCGTTCCTGGTCGTCAGCGTGTGCAGCGTATCACCCTCGATGATCGCGCTGCCCTCCGCCCCATGCAGGGCCAGCCGGGCGGGGAAGCCGGGGAACAGGGCCGTGGACGCCGTCAGCGTCGCCACGGCCCCGTTCTCTAAACTCAGGGTCGCCGCCAAGACATCTTCGACCTCGATGCGCGCGTGGGCCAGCGTCCGCGCCTGCGCGTAGACCGACTCGACCGGACCGGCCAGCCAGCGCAGCAAGTCGGCGGTGTGGACGCCCTGGTTCATCAGCGCCCCGCCGCCGTCCAAGCCCCACGTCCCGCGCCAGTCGCCCGAGTCGTAATACACCTGCGTCCGATACCACGGGACCCGCGCCTCGGCATAGACTAAATCCCCCAGCGCACCGGCCTCGACGGCGTCTTTGACCGTGCGGCTGGCCGCGTCAAAACGGTGCTGGGAGATCACGCCCAGCGTCCGCCCCGATTCGCGCGACGCGGCTAACAAAGCATCGCAGGCGGGAAGCGAGACGTCCATCGGCTTTTCGACGACGACGTGCTTGCCGGCCCGCAGGGCGCGCACCCCCAGGGCGGCGTGCAGGCCGCTCGGCACACACACCGTCACGGCGTCGATAGCGGGGTCGTCAAGCACGGCCTCGAAGCTCCGCGCCTCCAGCCCGAATTGCTGCGCGAACAATTCGGCCCGATGAGGCACGGAGTCGGCGCAGGCTACCAGCCGCGCGCCGTCCCCATGCAGCGCGGCCAGCGCGTTCGCGTGGGTGGGGGCGATGCTGCCGCAGCCGACGAGGGCGAAGCGTAGCGAGCCGTCTTGCATTGGAGTTGATTGTACGAGAAACCGGGCCGGATTGTCAAGGGCGCTTCACTCACGCTGCCGCGCCACGGCGGCGTGGAACGGCGTGGGCGGGGTGCGCGACTCCAGCGCGCGCCTGTAGGCGGCCCGCGCCGCCGCGTTGTTGCCTACCCGTTCCTCGGCCTGGGCCAGTGCAAACCAGTCCTCGCCGCCCGCCCCTTCCAGGCCGGCGATGCGCCGGCGCTCGCGCAGGGCGCTCTCACCCGCAAAGCCGAAGTCGTAGACGGCGGCCAGCATCCGGCCCGTCGCGACGTCGCGCGGCGACTGCACCCGCCGGGCTTCGAGCCGCGCGCGTAGATCGTCCAACGCCCCCGCCTCTTTCGCCGCCAGCAGCGCCTGATTTGCCTGCTGCATCCCCGCATCCTCGCCCCACAGCGGCGGCTGCACGGCGGCGGAAAGTGAAGATTGCCACGTATCCAGCGCGTCCAGCGCGTTCTGCGTGTTCCCGGCGAATGCCTCCGCGCCGGCCCCGGAAGCGCGGGCGGGCACGGGGTGGGCGAACATACGCCGCTTCGCCATCATTTCCCTGTGCGCCGCTGCCTCCCCATGCGCCGCCGCCTTCGACTGGCCGAAGACAAGGCCAGGGGACTGGTACAAGTTGTTTGTCTGCGACTTTGCTTGTTGCTGAACCCCACTGCTGGCGCTGCTCACTGGGCCGACCCGTCCCATTATAGAAGCGTCCTGCCCGTTCTCGTCGCGCGCCGTGGAGGCGCGGGGCGGCGGGACAAGCGATGGGGCCGTTGCGGGCGAGAGGGGCGCGGACACAGCAGGCCGGGCTGCGGCGACGCGTCCTGCCATGGGGCCGGAGCCGTTCATGGAGCCGGAGGCGTTCCCGAAGTTCCCGTACACCACTGACGGCGCGGAGAGCGGCACGGCAGGCCGGGCCACGGTGACACGCCCCGTCATGGGGCCGGAGGCGTTCCCAGCAGACGGCAGGGCGAACGGGTCGGCAGCGACAGGCAGCGGCTTGGACTTCGGCGGGGGCGCTGGCGGCACTCCGGGTGCTGCCGGCGCGTGTCGTTCGCGCACGGGAGCTGGCGGGGGCGTCGTGTTGACGCGGGCGACGTGCGCCGCCGACGGTAAGGTGTGAGGAGAGGACGGGGCGGGCGGCGTTCGGGCCGGGCGGGGCACGTCCGGCGTGTGCAGGCCGGGCAGCCAGAGCGCCCCTATCACCAGTCCCGCAGCGGCCGTGGCCCCCGCGCCGGCCAGCCACCAGGCGCGCACGGGTCGGGGCGGGGCCGGGGTCGGTTCGAGACGCGCGCGCAGGCGACGCCAGGCGTCGGCAGGGGGCGCAGCATTCGTCAGGGGCGTGTTTGCGGCCTGGAGGCGGGCGCGCGTCCGCCGCAGCCGCTCGGCCTCGGCGGCCAGGGCGGGGTCGGCGGCCAGGAGCGACTCGAGCCGCGCCCGCCGCGCCGCGTCGAGGTCGTCGTCAAGGTAGGGCAGGAGCCAGGGGTAGAACTTTGCGTTTCGCATGAGTGTCGTTTCACGGCGCTGACAAAGACCCGCAGGCCGGGTCCCTCCTAGCTCCTACTCCTCCAGCCAGCCCAGCGCCTGGCGCAGCCTGCGGCAGCCGTAGTGGAGGCGCGACCAGACGGTGCCGACCGAGCAGCCCAGCAGGGCGGCGACTTCCTCGCAGGGCAGGCCCTCGAAGTAGTGCAGCAGCAGAACGGTCCGCTGCTTCTCGGGCAGGCCCTCGACGGCGCTGCGGAGCGCGCGGTCCCGCGCCCGCAGGGCGGCGACGTCTTCCGGGCCGGCGTCCGCCATCGCCAGGGCCGCGCGGACGGTGGGGGGCAGGTCTTCCTGCGAGACGGCCTGCGCGCTGCGCTTGGCCCGGTGCCACTGCCGGATCGCCATGTTGGTGCCGATGCGGTAAAGCCACGTCGAGAACTGTGCGTCGCCCCGGAACTTGGGCAGCGCCCGCCAGGCCTGCACGAAGACGTCCTGCGCCACGTCGTCCACGTCATCCGCCGTTGCCGCCGGCCCCAGAACACGGGCGACGAGGGCGTAGACGCGCTTGTCGTGCCGGGCGAAGAGCCGTCCGAAGGCATCGGCATCCCCCCGCTGACAGCGCCGAACGAGGGCCGCGTCGGTGTCCCCCTCCGCGGCGATTTCACCCGCCTGCGCCCCTGCGGCGTCCGGTTGTGAGGCTTTTGATTCGTTGAACACGGGTTTAGACACGGAAATTGCGCGGGGGCTTCAAGCCGGGCCGGGCGGCGGTAAGCCCCTTGCTAAATCGCCCGACTTCTGCTAGAATGGGAGCCACATCCCAGCGCCATATCCCAACATATAGACACTCGGGAAAGCCGTCATCAACATTTAGTATCCCTCAGCACGTACCGGGGGCTGGCAACGAGTAGCAGAAAGTCTCAAGGCACACGCTCCCATGAACATCACCCCATCCAACTTCGTCCACCTGCACCTGCACTCCGAGTACAGCCTGCTGGACGGCGCGTGCCGCATCGACGACCTGGTCAAGAAGGCCGTGGACCTGGAAATGCCCGCCGTCGGGCTGACCGACCACGGCGTCATGTACGGCTCGATGGAATTCTACCTGAAATGCAAGAAAGCCGGCATCAAACCGCTGGTCGGCAACGAAATGTATGTCGCCACGCGGACGCGGCACCAGAAGGAAAACAAGAAGCTCGACGACGCCCGGCACTTGGTCTTATTGGCGATGAACGAGACCGGCTACAAAAACTTACTCAAGCTCACGTCCATCGCGTCCATGGAGGGCATGTACTATAAACCGCGTATCGACCGCGAGCTATTGCAGGAGTACAACGAGGGCCTGATCTGCCTGTCGGCGTGCCTGGGGGCTGAGGTGCCGCAGCACCTGATGAACGGCGACCTCAAAGCCGCCGAGTACGCCGCAAGCGAGTTCAAAGAGATCTTCGGGGACCGCTATTACCTAGAGCTTCAGGACCACATGCTGGAAAAGCAGCACGCAGTCAACGCGCAGCTCATCGAGATGGCGGATCGGCTGCGGATCCCGCTGGTCGCCACCAACGACGTCCACTACCTGAACGATACGGACGCCGACCCCCATCAGGTGCTGCTGTGCGTCCAGACCAGCACGACGATGGACGACCCGAAGAAGATGAACTACGGGTCCAAGGACTTCTTTATGAAGTCCCAGGCCGAGATGCTGGCGCGGTTCCCCGGACGCGAGGACGCCCTGGCCCGGACGGTGGAGATCGCGGATCGGTGCAACTTGGATTTGCAGTTCGGGCGACTGGAGATGCCCTCGCCGGGCGACACGCCCGAGGGCATGAACGCACAGTCTTATCTCAACAAGCTCTCGTTCGAGGGCATGAAGAGGCGCTACCCCCACATTACCGAGGAGCACGAGGAGCGGCTGCGGTTCGAGCTGAACGTCATCGAGCAGACCGGCTTCGGCCAGTATTTTCTGATCGTCCGCGACTTCGCAAACTTCGCCCGGCGCGAGGGCATCTTCTTCGGCGTCAGAGGCTCGGCGGCCGGCTCGATGGCGTCGTACTGCGTCGGCATCACCGACGTGGACCCGCTGGAGTACGGGCTGACGTTCGAGCGGTTCCTGAACCCCGAGCGGCTGTCCATGCCCGACATCGACATGGACTTCGAGGATCATCGGCGGCAGGACGTGATCGATTACGTCGTGGAAAAGTACGGGCGGGACCGGGTCGCCCAGATCGTGACCTTCGGGACCCTGGCCGCCCGCGCGGCCATCCGGGACTGCGGGCGGGCGATGAACAAGATGCCGCCCGCCGAGATCGACAAGCTGTGCAAGATGATCCCGGCCCTGCCCGTGGGCATGAAGATCACCAAGGCTTTGGAAGTCAACCCCGAGTTCAAGGCCGCCTATCTCGGCAACCCGCAGGCGCGCGAGCTGGTGGACACCGCCCTGCGCCTGGAAGGCCTGACCCGGCATGACAGCGTCCACGCCGCAGGCGTGGTCATCTCGGCCACGCCGCTGGTCGAGAACATCCCGGTCCAGCGCGCCGACGACGGCGTGGGCCTGGTCACGGGCTACCCGGCGAATGTGCTGGAAAAAATCGGCCTGATCAAGATGGACTTTCTGGGCCTGGCGAACCTGACCATTCTGGCGCGGGCCGTCCGCAACGTCAAGCGCAACCATAACAAAGACATTGACGTGCTGAAGCTGCCGCTGGATGACAAAAAGACCTACGACCTCTTGGGGCGCGGCGAGTGCTCGGGCGTGTTCCAATTGGAAGGCGGCCAGATGCGCCGCTACATCGCCGAGTTGCGGCCCGGCTCGGTCGCCGAGGTGGCGGCCATGGTCGCCTTGTACCGCCCCGGCCCGATGGCGCAGATCCCGCGCTACATCCGCTGCAAGCTGGGCATGGAAAAGATCGAGTACCCGCACCCCGCCCTGGAGCCGATCCTCAAAGAGACCTATGGCGTCATTGTTTATCAAGACCAGGTCTTACGCATCGTCCAGGCGCTGGCCGGGTTTTCACTCGGCCAGGCGGATATTTTGCGGAAAGCCATGGGCAAGAAGATACTGAAAGAGATCGTCCAGCAGCGCGCGAACTTCATGGCCGGGGCTGCCGCCAAGGGCATCGTGGACGAGAAGACGGCGACGTACATCTTCGATTTGATTGAGCCGTTCGCCGGGTATGCGTTCAACAAGGCCCACGCGTTCTGCTACGCGATGGTCGCCTACCAGACGGCGTATCTCAAGGCCAACTACCCCGTGGAGTATTTCGCCGCTTTGATGGCGGTGCAGGCCGACGACACCGACAAGCTGGTGGCGTTCATCGAGGACGCCAAGCGGACCGCCGTGGACGTGGACGGCGAAAGCCGGCGCATCGAGATTCTGCCCCCGGACGTCAACGCCTCGGACGCCGATTTCACGGGCCGGGGGGCCGCCATCCGGTTCGGCCTGCTGGCGATCAAGAGCATCGGCAAGGCCCCCATCGAGGCCGTGCTCGCCGCCCGCGCCAAAGAAGGCCTGTTCACCAGCCTGCACGACTTCTGCGCCCGCACCGGGGAGTTCGGGTTGACCTCCAAAAGCGCCATCGAAACGCTCATAAAAGCCGGGGCGCTGGCGAGCCTGCACCCGGACCGCGCCCGCCTGCTGGCGGGCCTGGAGAGCGCGCTGCACAGCGCGGTCAGCACAGCCCGCGACCGCAAATCGGGCCAGGTGTCCATGTTCGGCGACGACGGCGATGCGGACAGCCTGGAGCGCGTCATCCCGCCCCTGCCCGAGGCCGACCCGCTGAAGCCCAGCGAGATCACGGCGATGGAGAAGGAGCTGCTGGGCCTGTACCTGAGCGATCACCCTCTGGACCAGTACGCCGCCGCCGTCAAGGCCCACGTCACGCACACCGTGGATGACTGCCGGGGCCTGGGCGACAAAGAGGAGATCACCCTCGCCGGCGTCCTCACCAACGTCCGCCCGTACTACACCAAGGGCAAGAACGAATTGATGTACTTCCTGACCCTGGAAGACAAGTCAGGGACGATCAGCGTGACACTGTTCCCCCGGTCCGCCGCCGCCCTGACCGAAGTGCCCCAGAAGGACAGTGTCGTCATCGTCAAGGGCAAGACCTCTCACCGCGACCGCATCAACAAAGGCGGGGCCGACGACGAGGGCGGCTCGGTCGCCAGCGTCGAGATCTCCGCCGACACCCTCGCCCCCGTCGCCACGGCGGAAAAGCTCCTGGGCGCGGGTGCCACGTATGTCCGCGAGGCCCGGCCCGCCTTCTCCTGCCTGAACATCCGCCTGAGCGAGCAGATGGCCGACAAGATGCGCCCCTTGCAGCGCAAGCTGGCCGAGTACCGCGCCTCCTCCGGTGGCGGCAGCCGCCTCCTGCTGCACATCCAGGACGGCCCGCGCACCCGCCGCATCCAGCCCAACCTCACCGTCACCCCCGACGAGCAGATGGTGGACTACCTGCGCCACCTGCTCGGCAACTCCCAGGCCGTCTGGACGGAGTAGGCGCGCAGAGGAGCAAGCGGGAAAGCGGGCAGGCGGACGCCGCGCGTGGTACAATAAGGTGGCCGACTGTTCTTGCCGATGACGAGGAACAGGCTGGAGTAGCAGAACGGCAGACATGGCCCTGCTGATCTCTAGCGGCCTTGGTGTAGCAGCCCGGCTGGGTCATGGAGGCATCATGGAGAGCGTTGCAGTCTTCGCAGTCAATATCTTATCGTTCATGCTCCTGGCAGGAGCCATCGTCTGGGTCTACCTCGACGCCAAATCCATCGGCAGCGACCGAGGCCAAATACCAGGGCTGGTCAACACCAAGCCCGCAGCCTGGGCGACCGGCACTTTCCTGATGCTGATTGTGGTCGTGCCTGTTTACCTCTTCGCGCGCATGAGATATAAACGTCAGGCCGCCGAACGACGGGGGCAGATGGCGCGGCTGGCTCAAGAAGCTCCCGCAGGGGCTGCGGATGCGGCAGGCGTCTGGCCCCCGCCGCCGAACAAGCCGGCCATCTAACCACACGTTGCATCTGTTGCACCTGATGACAGAAGCCGCAGTCGGGAGCAAACCAGGCGCAAGCGTGACCAAGGGGGCGACAGACCGATGGACGATCCCGGCATGAATATCGAGTTGCTGACCGCCCACATGGTGGGACAGCCGTCGCCCATACTAGACACAGAACACATGCGCCAGTTGACGATGTTTCACTACATCGTTGGTGCCCTCATCGCGGCGTTTGCGTCCGTGTTCATCATCCATGTCGTCATGGGCCTGACGCTCCTCAACCACCCCAGCGCCTTCCCAACCGCCCCCGGAGCACCGCCGTTCCCGCGAGAGGCAGGCTACCTGTTCGTGATAATGGGGAGCATCGCCGTGCTGGGCGGGTGGACACTCGGCGGCCTGACCGCTTACGCCGGACGCTGTATCCGGGACAGAAAAAACCACACGCTGATCTTCGTAATCGCGGGCCTCAATTGCTTCTTTGCCATGCCCCTAGGCACGATCTTAGGCGTGTTCACGTTCGTGGTCCTGAGCCGCCCGGCGGTCCAAGAGATGTTCAAGCCGGGGCCAGCCAGCCGCCTCCCGACTTGAATACCGGGGCGGATATCCGCCAAGTCAGTACCAAGGAGAGGAAAAAGCATGATCGCGGAATATCAGAAGAAAAGCAACATTGGGGTCGGGGCCGGGTTCCTGGCGGAAGTCGTCGGGCGCGGCATACAGCTCGCGGGCGGATCAAACACGAGTGCCGCCCTGCTGGTGCTCGGCGGTGTGATTGCGCTGGCCGGCGTTGTGCTGTTCATCTGGGGCTGCGTCAACTATTGCATTGGGAAGGGCTACTCCGGCTGGCTCGGCCTGCTTGGCTTGGTGAGCTGTCTCGGCCTGATCGTTTTGATCTTCCTGCCCGACAAACATAAGGGCGGCGGGCCGCCCGTGAGCGGCACCGGCTATGGGCCGACTCAGCCGGGCGTCTGGCCTCCCCCGCCCTCGGCATGAACCGCATAACCGTAGCCCCGAAGGGTTTGTCGCAGCCTCCTGCTGCACATCCAGGACGGCCCGCGCACCCGCCGCATCCAGCCCAACCTCACCGTCACCCCCGACGAGCAGATGGTGGACTACCTGCGCCACCTGCTCGGCAACTCCAGGCCGTCTGGACGGAGTAGGGGTGGCTGACAGAGGCTGATGCCACCCGTGGTACAATAAGCCGCCGGCCTGCAGTCTGTTCTGTCGCATCGCCTGAAAGCCGTGCGCCGCCCGTTCCGCCGCCTAAACGCGGTAAAGGCTGCGCGTTCGGGCGTGTTATGCCGCAGAAGTGCGGTGTAACACTAGTTAGGCGGCTGGGCGGAATGCTTGCTGGTATCGAAAGCAATTATCGTCGGGGCCGATGGCAGAGTGTATGAAATCATTTATATTATTTACTATCGGGTTCTTGTTGCTGGTCTTTCCTGCTTCCGCTCAAGTTCCTCAGCAAAAGAAAGGGGTTGCTCAAAATTATGTCCTTTATGAAATTACCGAGCATTATAATGGAAAGCAGTATATATTTGCCGTCTGGGCCAACCAACTTCAAAAGATGCCAAGTTGGCCTAAGAAGCTACAAAATCCCCCGCTACCAATTCTTCGGGCTATTGTATTAGCGCGTTGTGATTTGCTATCATTTCTGCCAATTGCCGCAAAGTGGGATTGTGAAAATGTCACTTGGTCTCCAATGGGAACACTAAAGTGGATGTATTTTGTCAAGTTTCGCCCTCACTACAATTATATTAATGGAAAGCAAGTATCAGTGACCATTATTGTGCTGATGGATGGTACGGCTATTAAGCCCTGGTTCGTGGTGAATAGAACTCATCTCATAAACGGTTTGTTATAGCTCCAGAACTATTCTGGAGCCAGCACTTTGTTCACGCACCTGACCGATGACCAGTGGCAGAAGATTGAGCCGCTCCTGCCCGCCCTGCCTGTGCGC